>ERZ1026903.35-NODE-35-length-89762-cov-60.158884_pt1 | contig 89762 bp, 113 predicted proteins | sample MGYA00380180_ERZ1026903 | MGnify/ENA primary metagenome ERZ1026903 (study PRJEB33269, sample SAMEA4719816) | human gut metagenome | biome: human-associated habitat; feature: organic feature; material: feces | place: Cameroon | collected 2013-10 ... | reverse complement strand
TAGGGTGGAGCTGGAGGGAATCCACTGCACACCGTTTATTTGTCTGATTTTCAATGCTTTATATTTTTACTGCATAAAAATTTTGTGCATAAGACTCATAAACTATCACGTCTGCGGTTCAACTTGATAGTGCAAAGATACGGATTTAGGTTTGAAAAATAACTATAAAGTTCTTGTATTTTGTGTTAAGTAACTATAATTAATATTCGATAACAGTTAATATATGTATTATTATTGTTGTGCGTTCTTTTATGCACTAGATTCATAAACTGCATAAAAAGCCCCAATATACACAGCTAGACCATATATATTGGGGCTTTAAATTACTTTTTCTTATGTTCTTTGAATATAGATATAATCTGTTCAACAACATTAATAGGAAGCTCATCGAAATAATCCAGGCATTCAACAAACTCTTTTCTTAACTGAGATCGTTTACATGCCTCATCAATTTCTTTTTGTAGTTCTGGAGTCCACGGTACAATGTGCTCGCAACACCAACTGTACCGTGGAGTAGGTAAGCCATCTTTTCTAGCAAACCTTTTGCTTCCACAAATAATTTTTGTTTTCGTTGTTCTGCTAACCGTGAGGACAGTCATCTTATTCATGGTTGACAGAACAACTTTGTCTCCAGCAACTATGCTATCCAACGACTCTTTGCACATGATTACTCCTCCATAACAATCTCCCAATCATCAGCAAAAATATCGCTGGAAGAAGCGGTCCATGAATCTGCACGTCCAGACTTCTGTACAAGAAGTAACTGGTATGTGTAATTAATGCAAGGTTGCTTACGTTTCATCAAGAGATTCTTGACTGGCTGAGGAAGCGATTGTATTTTAGGTATGACATCTCCTTCTACATTGCAGCTAACCTGCTTGACAACGAACATGCCATTACCATTCCAGCCCTTACGTCTTACTGGCAATCCGAACTTTAATGCTTCGATAGCGATTCCAAATGGCATGCCTGGAAGATCACCAACAAACTTGTCGTTGATACGCTGGCTCAAAATACAAGAGTACTGAGTCATTACCATACTCTGAAGAGTCAACAAGAATTTAGTACCTTCTTGCTTGATTCTTTTGAAGTACTCACTTTCCAGAAATGCAGCCAATTTCTTATGACGGCTTTCAACGTCTTCCAGCTCAATATAGAGTCTGTTTACGTATGTCTCAGCGCACTTGTACGACTTCTCAAAAACATCCTTTGGAGACCAACTGTCATAAGTTGTTCCATCTGGATTGTTGTACTGTACGTGATAACCTGCCAGGTCAACCTTATCATTTGAAGTTCTCGCCCAGCCATTAGCTACTGCGACAGATTTTAACATAGGTTCTGCCATTACCTCTTTTGTTCCAATATACTTTTTCATATCTATAATGATTTATAATTTAGCTACATTATGCTCGGCACGTACTTCAATATGTCCGTGACTGTTGTTCACCTCAATTTCCACACAGGAATATCGGCCACGTTTGCAAGTGCCAACCACCTTTCCTTGAAGGAATCTACCAGATCTTGTGCTGGTGAACTCTATGAATGCTACAGTATCACCTACATTAAAGCTTTGACCTCTAAAATCTTTCATATACTTTTATTTAAAACATGTTACAACTCTAACTTATTCGTTACACAGAGTTTCTACTCTGTATTCCTCAGACTCGTTGTAGTGACAAATCTTGCCTGTCTTGTTTGTGAAATACACATATCCTCTTCCAGAATCATAGAAGCGATACACAGTTACACCGTCAACATTAAAAAGCTTTTCAACTTTAAAATTATCAACCGAATCTGTTACAGGAACTTTGGTTCCTCTACTGACGCAACCAGCAATGAGAACTGCTAGTGCAAAAAATAAAACCTTCTTCATACTATTTATTTTTATCGAATTTATTACCAACTCTTTCTATTTTACCAATTTCAAGAACATCTGGAAGCCAATAAAGAGGTTCATTTTCGCTGGCTACCATAAAAGCATAGTTCTCTTCTGACCAAATCACTTCTGCTGTAGGCTTATACCCTACGAAATGTATTAGATCGTGCTCCCAAATTTCATTGCCCTTACAGTCTTTTAATCCTGTGAACTGGCAGGCGGAAGATGGATCGACTCTGTGTACTACTGGTACATCGGGAAATGCACTACTTGGATAACCTATGCCAATATAACTTGCGCTATGTTTCAAGTCTCCTTCAACCCATTCTCCGTTATCAAGGCGTTTAGCCTTAAATTTGATTTTTCTTATTTTCATATCTATTGTCTTTTTTATTCTCGATTTTATCTAATTCTTTTATAATGTCACCTAAAAGAAATTCATATTCACGATTGGGTATATAATGATCAAACCCCCTCAACTTACAATTATTAATAGTAGCCCTATATTCGAGTACTTTTAATTTTTGATACACTTCAGCATTTGTGTAACAATTTTTTAGGCTCCATTCAATATCAAAAGAATAATCACGAGAAGTTTTATGAGATTTTAAATAATCTTGTATTATCTGTTTGTAGTTTAATATCCTTTTATCATTATAATATTTTGCTACCCATGCCATAGTTATTCTTCTTCATACTTTGTTATCGTTTAGTTCTGCCGCACTTAACACATTTTTTGTAAGAGTGACCACCAAATTCTCTGTATCGGTAATCATGTATGCAAGTTATATTCTGCTTCCACCATTCTTTAAAGAACAGTATCAAATCTCCAATCATTTAATGTTTTGGTTTAACGTTATACATTCCATTTATGATTTCTACCTCATAACAATCTGGGCAATAATGCTTACCATCAATTTCTTCCCAGTCTGAGTAATCACTAATATCAGTGTCCTTATCTCTGAACAATGAAGAGCATGTATCTGTACCACCAAACACTTCTCCACACCTGTCACAGACTATTTGATACATTTCAATTGGCCTATACATAACTATTCTTTCATTTCCTTTTTGTTTCAATACGAAACAAGAAATTTTTTGCAAAATCTTCAGAATCAAATTTATCACCCGATATATTTCTATCTATTCCAGAAGGCGTTTAATAATTGCGTATTATCTTAACTTTCCACTCTTTAGAAGAGAACTTCTTTTTGAAGTTTTTAATTAAGCCTTCTAATTCTTCGAGAGATTCAAAGGCATTAACTAAATCTCCTACTTGATACCAATAATCCCATCTATCTGGTTGTTCGTCTTTCTCCTTTTGAGTGAGAGGTCTGACAAACTCCCCTTTGATGGATTTATACTCATTCGGAATTTCAATCCCTCCCAAATATCCTCCTACAGAACTATTACCACACACATTGCTTACATTAATATACAATGTTGCATAATAATGTATTGCGCCACCACAAAGACCACAAAAAGAACTAATTTCAATATTAGCAAGTCTCTTTTTGTCTTTCGTATAGCTACCCTTAGTAGTGTATGTTTTCCCGGAGAGTTCAAACTGAAATCCTTCGCCAATATTCTGAGGGATAAATCCATCTATCTTAGATACATCAAATCCCTTTTCTATTCTCATATCTCTACAGTTGTCTAAAATAGTCTTTTTCATACGCTTTACTATTTACGATGATTATATTTCTTAATAGCATCCTTCTTAGAAGCAGCCATAATCTTCAAACCTTTAATGATGAACTCGTGTTGCGCTTTTTGTTGACACTTCTGTTTATCAGAAGGAATGTTGCCTTTGGGAATACCTAATGGTTGTGCTTTTGCACCAAAAGGAAAATCCTCCATTTGATAGTCTATATGGGAAACAATCCCAATCATTGATAATAATTTATTCATACTTTATTAACCAAAACTCTTAGCAGCTTCTTCTTCTGTAGGAAATAATCTACAACTCCAGATAGAAAGATTATCTTCATTAAAAAGATATTTTGTTGGGGATTTTTTATTTACCCAATTAATAACTGCTTCCCTAAAAGTATTTCCTTTAGAAGTTCCTAACAGCGTATGTTTACTATAACCACCTGTAACAGAATATCCTTCCATCCATATTTCAAATGTTTTCATATTACTTTAATAATCCTATATATTTAATATTAATACTAACTTCATCTATACCATACATTAGTTTATCTACGTCTAAAATCATATTTTTACCCTCTCCTTAGTAACAAGGAGGGGGTAGTTGGTTACTTACTCACAAATAATAGCGAGTTGGCCACAAGCTGCACCGTTCTCGATTTCAGCCTTTGTTGCAATGGCTACAGCATAATCGTAGCCCATCTTTTCCAATTGATTCTTAATTGCATTCATACTTAGTAATCTCCTTTTCTTTAAATGATTTATAATATAATTGCTTAAAGCCTAACTTAATCAAAACATTGATGTAATCTCTATACTGTTTACTGATAAAGATTTCGTTGTTGTTGTCAACAAATCTATACCACAAATTGTCAAGAAATACATTTGTCTTGTAATGATCTTTATTGCAGTCAATGACAACTAGCTTCCCACCCACCTTCAGATACTTCTTCAAGGTTGTGAAGGTTCTCTGTAAGTCTGGGATATGATGGACAACGTTTCTTAAATAGAATACATCTACTGATTTTTCTCTAAGTCCGACAATCTCGTCTTTCCCATCATACTGGAAGTTCAATTGTGGAAAAGTTGTTACATCGCAAGTTTTATATCCAGCCTTTGGATTATAGCCACTTCCGAAATCAATGCACAATTTTGTCATCATCAATATGATTGTTTCTTCTTACAAGTTCATTGTTCTTAACGGCCTTACAGTACTTTTCCCAATCACAGAAATTTCCAAGAGGAGTTACGATAATATCGCTTCTGTTGTACTTCCCATAATTGCCAAATACCCCAAATGTATGGCCATTCCACTTGTAATCGTAGAATCCATATCCGTCATCACCAACCTTTACAGAACCTTCTGGGAGCCTTATCTCACCATATCTAGCCTGTAAATCTTCGCAAACAATGCTATAGAAGCCATCTTCCAGTATTGTTTCCAACAATTGTGGATTCAAACTTTCCTTGCACTTAGGAATGTTTATTCTTGTGTTTGGAATAATCTCCTTACACAGAAGTGCCATGTCTCTACGTCTTTCGTACTGTTCGATAGAAGACACGCTGATAGCAACCTCAGTTAATCCAGCATTTTTCAATGCTACGATGATGTCCTCATTAAGCAGTATTCCATTTGTAACAAGACAGATACCATCAGATGTATAGTTGCTGACTATCTTTACAATCTTTACCAGATCTGGGTTAAGCAAGCTTTCGCCTCCCATGATGGTTGCTCTTTTCAGAACGCCAACCTTCTTCAATGTTTCCTCCATCTTATCACAATCCAGGCGCAACGGTGACTTGAACTTTTGGTAACAGAAGTAACAGTTTCCGTTTACTCCTGTACTCTCGTTCATATTGCAATTCAGATTTGTGATAATTCTATATCTGAAAATACCCTTTTTCATACCAAGTTAATTCCTTCTACGACACCGTTTCCTAGATGATTCTTTTCAGATATGTTGTTCACATTGATAGGAGAGAGCTTTACAAAGAAATAATCCTTGTCAAACCACTCCTGGAGTTTGTCTGCATCGAAATCTGACATATCTACCAGTGTAAGATTGATTGTAGTCTTCAGATTGCTTTCTGTGCGAATCTGGCCAAGCTCCTTGATTGTCATCTTGTTCTTATAAGGAATCAACCAATTGCGCTTGTCATCGTCAAATGAATGCAAGCTAATCTGCAATGTGATGTTTCCTTTAATAAACGAGAAGTCGCTTCCCTTGATACCAATCGTTGATACGTAATGATGAGTATTAGGATATTTCTCCGTAATAATGCGAATAGCCTCCTTTACTGCATCAATGTTAAGGAACGGTTCACCCATACGAGTATAGTTAATCTTAAACTCTTTGGCCTTACTTGGGTCGGCACCAGCCTTACTGATGGCAAACTCAACCTGTGCAACAATTTCTTCTGCTGTAAGATTGCGATAACGTTTCATGTTACCTGTTGCACAGAACTTACATCTTACTGGGCATCCGCTCATTGTTGAAACGCCAATCATCCAGCGTTCTGTGCGATCACCTAGCTCATTGTTGTCGAGCTTATTCTGGTGTCTGCCAATAGCGTCCTTAGTATAATAAGGTAAGAACGTGTCTGTAGTTTCTACCAGGAAACCATCTTCTAGTTGTAAGCAATATACAACTCCGTTCTTAAATAACTTCTTTCTCAGTTCTTTCATATTACTTATATTTATATCCTTTGCAGGATGATTATTAACTAATTCAGCTCCGATATAGGTATCAGTTTCTATACCTTCTGCTTTAAATTCATCATGCCAAAGCTGATGTGGATCAGTAACGTTTCCATTATTATCAAGATAAGGGTAGCAAATATAATACTCCTCACCAGATGGGACTGAATATGTAACTTTCCAAATCATATAACTACTATCTACACCCGAAGGCGTTAACCTCCTAACATATCACTAACATTTAAATATTTCTCTCCTTCACTTAGATTTCTCACCTCACAGAAACCTGCTTCTGAAACAGTACTATCATCGTCATATACCTTTGTGACGTGTAGTTTCTTTATAGGACAGCAATCATCATCACTTACCTCAAAAGCAATAGGTAAGTCTCCGTGCTTTGCCTTAATTTTCTCTAAGCTTTTAATCAAATCACTTATTTTCATACTTATATATTTTATGCCATAAGGCAATTATACTTCAATCTTTTTTACAGCATTATATGCAATAATAATAGCTCTAGGAATAGATATTAAATCTACATTTGGATTCTGAGGAACACTACTGCATAAAGCCTTTAATAGTTCAAAACGTTCTTTGTATACCATATTTTTATACCATAAAACAATTAATAACTACAATCCATCAAATTCTTCTTTGAATTTTCTAGCCCACTCATCAACAAATTCTTCAAGAGATTCTGCAAAATCATTTTCGTAAAACATAGCGTTTGCAAAAGAATCTCCAATTTCTTTTATTGTTGCCTTGTCAAGCGTGCCAGCAGAAACAGCTACTTTTAATCTTTCAAAAGCTGGGAGTGTTTCTTCTTGTAGTTGTTTTGCTCTTTTATAATCTTCAAGTTCCATACAATGGTAATTGTTATCTAATCCCACCAATGAGATTTCTTCTTCGTTAAAGCTTCAATCTCTTCCTTCAACTTAGCAATCTCTTCATCTTTTGCGTCAATTACGCCTTGAAGATGAGAAACCTTTCCAGACTGTTCTGTCAAGTTGTACTTAAGACCAGTTATCTGTTGATCAAATCTGGTCTCCAGTTGCTTATAACACTCTTCTTTATATTTCTGGACGATCTCATCCTTTTCTTTATCAAGCTGATCTTTTCTTGCAAGATATTCAGTTTTTGCATTGTCACATTCTTTAATGCTCTTGTTAACTTCATCTTGCATCTTGTTTTCAACCTTGATTCTTACGTCTTCAAAATTAACAAAAGATTCAGAAACTTCACCATCAGCATCTTCTTTGTATGAAATTGTTCCACGAACATGCAATGCGTCACGTAAGCTTTCATGTAATGCTATACTGTTAATTGAATTGTCGCAAAAAGGACTATCAAATCTTCTACTTGTATAGTCCATATATTTTTGAATCGTATTTGAAATTATCTTGTCTATATCAAATTGAGCACGATTCTTTACACGGACCGTTTTGACAATGGCTTTTGATGAATTCTTAAGAGCCTTAATGCTTTCCTTCAGCTCTGCACATTCATCTTCAGCCTTTTGTTTTGCCTGTCTGAGCATATCATACTCAGACAGGTCAACTTGTACTATAGCCATATATTACTTCTTGTATTTGTTTAACGTCTTGTTTATTGTTTCAATAGGAAGTGAAACGGCAGTTGTCGTTCCTTTTTGATACTTCTCTGCAAATGGAGCTGCGTCTGGGAACTGTTCAATAACTCGCTTGATTGTTCTGAGAGAAAGCAGAGTTGACACAATTGATTCCTTTGTCTTTCTCTTTTCTGAAATCAAATTACTGATGTCTTTCTCCATCTTTACGATGTAGTCGTACTGTTCCTTTGTACATTCATAGCGATATGAACGATTATTCAAAGGAACCTTATAAGGTTCAACACTCACATAAATTTGTGCATTCCCATTGCACAAATAAGCGTTAGACAAATACTGGAAATATTCTGGGTGAGCTTTGAATTCTTTCTGAATTGATACAGGAATATTGCCTAATATAACAAGCGTACAGTACTCCTTCATTTTGGTTTCCTGCGCAATCTGATGATCAACCATAGGCTTCATCATCTTGTCGGCAATATCTTCTGCAATAGCCTTTGTTATGTTCATAATTTTATTGTTTATCAGTTTATAATTCATTTAACAAAAAGGCTGGAAGGCCGTTTATGACTCCTCCAGCCCCGATCTGAGATTATTTTGTGTACGCTTCAAGAAAATCTACTCGGTAAGCAAAGAACTGCTCATCGCAACCAGACAATGATACAAAGTACTCACTCAAATCTGTGCCAATGACATAAATGTTACCGTTGCCGATATACTTGCAAAAACCTATGATTGAATCCCAAGGCTTGTGTGGATTTGTGACCAAGGCGTATGTAAGGCCATATTGCAAATCATCTACATATACCTGTTTGTTATCCAAATGGCAGCAAACTGGTTTGAATTCATCCTCTTTGTAATTGCTCTTGACAAGATTGACAATGTTGTTAGCCTTGTTTGTAAATGCAACTACGTGCATAAAGTTGAACCCGATATGGTCCCCAGCCTTCACGAATGTTAGCAAGTTTGTTGTAAACTCAAAAGCGTTATCATTAAACAACTTCTTGTTGAGCTTGTCGGAAACTGACTGTTCATGCTTGCTTTCTTCTACTGCTGCCAATAAATTGCAGAGATGATACAAGAATGCGTCAACTTCCTGTTGTCCGTTTCCATTTAAAAATTTCATATAAAAACTTCTTTAATCAATATGCTAGATTAATTCATCAATTTTGTTAGTTACCTCACACGGATTCGAACCATGAATAACAGAACCAAAATCTGTTGTGTTTCCAGTTACACCATGAGGCAGTATTTCAACATACTGGAGAAAGTGAAGTTACTTATGATCAATAAGCCAAACCAGCAAACAGATCACGATGATGACCAATGCGATAGCTGCTGGAATCCAGAGCGGTGCCAACACCCATACCCATGACCAGGTAATTACGTTGCATAACTTTAAAACGATGAACGCCACGGTTAACAGACCGCACAGGCCTATTCCACCACTGTTTGAAGAAGAATTTTGACTCATAATATAATATGTTTTGATTAATAATTGCGGAGAAAGAAGGAATCGAACCTCCGATACATCTCTGTATTACTCGTTAGCAATGAGCTGCCTTACCACTCGGCCATTTCTCCATAACAGTTATCATGTCAATCAGAAAGGAGCTATACCGTTGGTGGTACAGTTCCAGTGGGATATGCAATATTGCTTGCTACAGCCATTTTGCAATACCATTTTACAGCTTTCTTGATAAACTTAATAACTTTCATCTTTCAAACAATTTAAATTAAACATCTGGCACAACAGGATGGACTCGAACCACCAACCTTTAGTTTTGGAGACTAACATTCTGCCAATTGAAATACTGTTGCAAATAAAAACCTGGGAGCCATCACTCTCCCAGGTTAGTAAACATCAAACAATAAACAATAAAAATAAAACTATCAACCTTAAAAAATATGAAAACAAACTGCGGAACTGACAGGACTTGAACCTGTGACCTGCTGATTAACAGTCAGCTGCTCTGACCAACTGAGCTACAGAACCGTTATTTGTGGAACAGGGAAGACTCGAACTTCCGACCGCTTGGATATAAGCCGAGCACTCTAACCAACTGAGCTACAACCCCAAAAGCTGCACGTATGCGGCCCAAACATTTAAAATTTTATCGTATTATGGCAAATACATAAATTCTTGGGCTATAACTGGAATTCGAACCCAGATGTCATGTGCGTTGAATTGACAGCCATTCTTTCGTTAAATGCGTGTCTACCACTTCCACCATTATAGCCTTAATATGTTTGATTCTTACTGGAAGAATTTCGAGAACGACTTGATAGAACTTACGTTGTTCTTCTTCATCTGAGCCAACTCCTCGTTTCTCTTCTGAAGATCGCCTACCATCTGATTGTTCTGCTCGATCTCGTAATCAATATCAGAGTTGAGCTTTTCAAGATCGTCCTTTGCCTGTGAGAATACCTGTAAGATACTGTCACGTCTTGTTTTAAAATCGTTCATATATATAATGCGTTTAAATTGTTAAGCTTTCTCCAATATGTCAAAGATCTATTTGCACTAAGTGCTGTTGTTGCGGAGGACGGACTCGAACCGTCGACCTCCAGGTTATGAGCCTGGCAAGCTACCAACTGCTCTACTCCGCAATATAAACGTTCAGCCTTCAATCAAGCGAAATTTATGAAGAATAGCCGAATTGTCGGCTGAACGTTGTTGTTATCCTCAATCTTTTTACAAACTAAATACCTACCAATCGTTTAAATAGAAAAATAAAGCCCTATATAATAGTATTCATCCCAAATTTATTTATTACCAAAATCAGCAGGTGTTTCTCCCCACTCACGATTATTCCAATGTCTAACTTCTATTGTGTCAACATCCCAAGAGAAGGCTTTGAGAAAAATTTCTGCTTTCTGAAGGTCTCTGCATTTTTTCTTAGATGCTGTCTTCTTGTTTTTGAACCACGATATGGCAGTCATACTGTCCGTATATATAACACGTGGCCAATAGTCATTCTCAATTATGTACTTAACAGCTTCTACCACACCCAGGAACTCACCGATGTTAACGGTTTTGTTTCCTAGATTTTCATAAAAGATTCGTTTTCCAGTCTTCAAGTCTATTCCTTGAAACTCTGTTACCTTATTCTTTGTAGAGTGAGCTGCGTCAGTAGCTATACCTTCTGTTGGAATATTGAACATAATATATCAGATTTACCAGAATTCAGTTGGAGTAGGAATTGGTATTCCTGCTTCTTGATTAAAAGCATTCACAACCTTTGATTTAACCCAAAATTTAACTGGGTACTCTCCAGTTACCATTGCCAGCTTGATAGTGACGTAATAGGACATTCGACCATCAGCCTTTATACAAGCCTTTTTACGCTTTCTAGGAAGCTTTCCTCTCTTTCGACACTGGAACGACATAGTAACCATCCTTTTTTAACTGCTTCAAGAGAGCATAGCCAGTGTTCTTGAAATCGTCAATCACGGTCAACAGATCCTTAATGTCCTTTCTCTGCTCCAGAACTTTAATAAAACAATTGATGTCACGAACAGAATCACGCTGTCCATCCATTGGGTTGAAAACAAGTTTCTTGTTTCCAAACTTCACATGAACCTCATAAACCGCATTCTTTACAACAATTGTTTCAATTGTTGCCTTAAAAGCGTGAGGATCTGCTTGAACTACAATGTAGCCAGCGTTCTTATCCTTCATAGGTATCATCTCAACATCGTACAGAACGCCACCTTCTATATAAGGGATGATGTCACGAGTCACAACACATACCTTCTTTGGTGCTGGGTCATCCTCATGTACACCTCTGATCATTCCGTTAACCTTGTTGATAGATACGAACCCAACCCAGTTTCCTGTCTGGTCAGATTTCTTGAACTTCAATTTAGTCTTAATTCTGTTCATATTTATAATCAATTTTATATTTTACGCAATAAAAAACCACGCAACTCATTCAGAATTGCGTGGCAAAATTATAAAAATACTTTGATTTGACAAAGCAAATTAACTAATATTTTTAACTTAACTTTCTGTAAACCAATATTTTGCGATTTGTATAAACTAAACAAAATACTTATTAAATGTGGTTTAATATCAAGTGTTTAAGATTTTTTATATATAATATCGAAAACATCAATAATCAGCCTCAATATCTTCCATTATTTGTTTCACTTTTGGAATGGAAAAATTTCCGCAATTATCACGGTATTCGACAATATACATATTAATAGAGTCAGATGATAAGCGTGCCATCACTTCAGAAACTTCATTATCTGGGAATCCGCACAGCTTAATACCATCTTTCTCCAATAAAAGATAGCCACATTTCTCACTCAGTTTTGCTGCATCTTCTTCGCAAGCTTCATATCTGGAGCCTACATGGAATAACAACAAGCTGTTTGCGTGTGTTCTTTTGTAGAACTTGTACGCATCTAAATACAGATTACCCATAACAATAAAATTTAAATTTTGTTAGACAAGCATTTATCACATAGTCCTTGATTTCTCATAAACTTAATCCTGGAGATTTGCTTACCACAACAGGTACAGTAATACGGCTTTTTCCGTTTGGTATTGATTATATACTGTATCTGTCTAACATCTAGGTCATAGATTCCAGCAAGTTTATTATACACTTGTGTATCTGTAAACTTCTTTGTTTTTAGTAAGGCATCACAGTCATGTCTAATTAAGAAATCTCTGACTGATTTTTCATCTAGCAATCCCATATCTCTCAGTCTTATGACATGGATATATGGGACGGAGCTTTCATCAGAAATCTTCTGCGCATACGAATCGAAAACTTCCAAGCGACTCATTTACTTCTAATTTTAACGATAATATCCACAGATTTGGAATCTTCTATCTCTGCTATTTTGTTGAAAGAATCTTCCAGCATAGCCAACATGATACGATTGCTATCCGCATGTGTCATAGTTGACCAATCAATTTGTAAGTTATCGGCCATGTCTTGAGCCATCTTGTAAAACCTGCTTCTTTTAGGTATATCTGTTACATTGTAGATTTCCTTCAGTCTGCGGTTAAACAAGATTTTGCTCAAGTCAAAGAACTCAAAGAAAGCGTCCAGCGTTTTCTTGCGTTCTTTTGGATCGGCCTTCATGTTACTTTTGTTCATTTTCGTTTTCTTGTTTCTGCCTTAACAAGCAAGAAAATAGTACTTGCTATTAACCAGCCAATAATTGTAAGAGCTGTTTTAATTGCTTCGCTTTTTTTCACAAATTCTTCAAGCATAATAATGCTAACACCAATAAACGGTGAACTTAGAACGAACAGTCCCCACATAATTACATATTTTTTATGCTGCTTCTTGATAATCGCCAATTCTTCTGCTGATAGCGTATCATAATATTTGTGTCGTTTCTTGATACTTATATATAAGAGCGAACACACAAAAATGTATGCAAGCCATAACCATAACGATAACTGGCTTTTGATAAAGCTCTCAAAATATGTTCTAATGTAATGGTCATCAGTATGGCCTACAACACCAATTATATGTAATGTGAATACTGCTGCAATTGGAAGCAGAGGCAAAACTATAGTTATGCCTCTTTCACTTGGTGACATATTCTTATATTTCCAAGATGACTTTTTGAAATTGTTATTTGTCATACGCTTTCAATTTTTATCTTATACCCAAAAGCATCAACAATCTTAAGAAATAAGTCTACACCAACAGTAGAACGTGCTGTTTCTATTTTCGTAATAGTAACAACATTACTTCCTATTTGTTTTGCCAAAGAATACATAGACATATCTGAATCACGTCTTTTAGTAACCCATAATCCAAACTTTTCTACACAATCAAGCACATCTGTGTTGCAATTGTTAACTAATTGCAAGTTGCACCCAATAGCCTTCAAATATTTAAATATATTGCCCATAGAATAAGAGTTAACAGCATCTTCAATTCTATTTATCTGAAGCGATGTTAACCCAGTATCTTTAGATACCTTATATTTGCTAATATTCAAAGACTCTCTTTTGCATTTTAGTGTATTTGAAAAACTTATTCTATCCATTGTATATTGTTTTTATGCAAAGGTAATAAAATATATGATAGCTACCAAATATTTTAGCGTTTTTTAATTATATTCTTTTCAATGAACTCACACACATTGTCAATCTGATCTCCAGCATCTTCCATAAGTTCAATATAGTCCTCCATTTTTGAACCTCTTTCTGAACACTGCAATCCAACTGGCATGTTGTCAAAAGCATCCTGTTCATCGTTCTTAACATCCTCCAGAAGATCTTTTGCTTCTTCAAGAGATGCTATAACGTCTGAGAGTCTGTCTCTTCTTTCTTTGTTCATATATCACACCTTATTTATATGCTAAATTATTATCATATTTGATGAACTGAGAGAACTTTTTGTCACTTGCGTCAATAATATTGCATACAGTCTCTCCATTCCATTTAGTATATCTACTGAAGAATGCTGGTTTCCATGTTTCTTTATCCGTGTTGCGGACAAGAATCATCTCTCCAATCTTAAGTGACATATCTTTTGTTATTGCTTTCTGGAAGCAGAACAAATTCTTGTTCCATGTCATACCTGTCTTTTCAATCATGCCGAACAGCAGTTTCTTTTGTTCTTCGGTGGCTGGCTTGATTCTACCATGATTACAACTAATACGCCATGTTTTGTTATATTGCATGTCAAGTTCTCCATTGCTATCCATTCCTGCATACGAACGGTATCTTGTAACGTTGTCAAACTTATTATGCCACTTACCAGCATAGATGAAAGGCAAATTGTCATTGCATGTAACAATATCCCCATCTGTGAACTCATCGTCTTCAAGATTCCACACGTTCTTATATTCAGTTGTCTTGATAGCATCGGCATAAAACATATCGGCTGGGTGCGGGGCGTTTTCTTTTGTGCCATTCTCGTACCAGTCGTACAATCTGCCAAGTCTTTCGAAACAACCTCCTTCAAGACAGTCATTTTTCATACGCTCAAAGAAAGCCTTCTCTTTTCGAAGATCCTCATAGCTAGGGAATACTTCAACTCTGATATACTTTTCCTTATCCTCTCTGCGGAAAATAAAGATACAATCTTTCATGGGGTAATTCCCTATTCCCCAAAAAAGACCTTCAGAACAGTCTTGAATGTCCTTTACATTAGATTGCTTGAGAAGTTCCTGTAACTTCTCTTCAGCTGTATTTGCATTTTCAAACATAATTGATTGATGTTTAATTGTTTATATTATTGTCTGTCAAATTCCTTGTTTAATTTTACCAATTCCTTTTCTGCTTCTGTTCTCATACGTTTTCTATGAGCAAGACCATCTGCATATCCGACATCATATCTGTCTGCCTGTTGATATTTGTCAAGTTCAAACAATAAGCTGTCAGTCCTGTATTCCTGTTCTTTTTCACGTAATCTGGATGAAATCAGAAGCTGAAGGTATGCAAGCACAAGTACAGCTATTGTTATAGCCATAATTACTTGTGCTTTATATTTGAAGTCTAATTTATCTTTCTTCATCTTTTGGTGCTACAATAAAAGTATCAGATAAGTCAGAATAACCTGCAATATCATCTGGGGTGATTTGTCTTGCTGTGTATGTATCATCTTCAACACAAAGAACTGCATACTTATTACTGTTCTTAGACAGCTCGTAAGAGTTCATAATTGACCAATTCTTTGGAATCTTGTTTCCGTTGATAGCCCATGACTTACAATCTTTTGGATTATTGAACGTGATGATTCCAGCATCTTTCATTTCCTTTCTAATGGCCTCATAACGTTTAACAATCTCTTCTTGCTCATCTGTTAACCCATAGTTAGGATATTTCTCCTCAACAACTTCTTTCACAATATCACGATCTGGATTCTCTTGGTATATTTTGACAACTTCCATTAAATCTAGGCCCAGATATTTCTTGCGAATTGCTGAAACAATTTCCTGGCAGCATTCTGACATTACCTTGTTGTAATGTGAACTATGATCCAAGTAAAAAGCTTCGTTCAACAATGACTTGAAGAACATCTTTGTATATTCTGTTGGGATGTTATCTACCATTGTGTACAAATCGTGATAACCGTACTCATCTGTGATAGCTTGTATAATGTTGATCATATCGTCTATCATCAACATATCATCTGGAAATTCCAAAGATAACATGATTGAATCTATAGGTGAGTCTGTAACAACAGGCTGCAAATCAATAGCCTTTGTGTTAGTAACACAATCTTCAAATGTCACATCTTTAATGATAACCTTTAAAGATTGCTCTTCAAACATAAATGTAAGAACAGTGTGATTACCACCATTTTTTATCATCATAGGAATGCCATTCATAGCTTTTGATTTAATGAACTGGAGCAATGACTTGTCATCATTTACCTGCATTGATATGATATTCGAATTCTTGTACTTTAGATATGAGTATGACACAACATTAATTTCTGCTGCGCCAAGTGCATAAATCTCAAATCTTAATGTTTTGTTTTGCTCTTCCATAAATTATATAATTTAAGTGTAAATTATTTCTTTGACTCCTTCAACATAAACGCCAGGTAATCCTCACGAGAATGCTTAATTGCATCTGTAATATCCTCTTTCAGAAGATTGGTTCGTACAAGAGGAACGCCATCAAATGCAAAATACAAAGAGCCATCAAACTCTTTAACCTGGATCATTTCATCTCCATCTGTAGCGATTTTCTTCTTTAAGCGTGCCTCTCTTGCAGCAAGCTCACGCTTCTGTCTCTCTTCAGTACTTTTGATACTTGATGCAACGAAATTGTTAATTGCATTTTTGATATTTGTAAGAATTTCCATTGTTTATTGAATGTTTTATAAGTTTGAGATTATTTTTAATACTTCTGCTTTCTTTGGTTCATTGTCATTTGAATCAAGATAAACGTTTACGTAAATTCCATCTGGAGAAACGTCTCCATTTTCATATTTCTTTCCAGTTACCTCAACGTTGAGGCTTGGATGCTTGACAGTCTGATTATCGACTCCACACCACCAATCCCAAAGATCATCGTAATGATCTAAGTCTATAAGTTCTGTGACAACTCTTACGACAAAGATTTCATCGTCATACTTGAATACAACGTCAATATAACTAATTGATTTTACAAGTTCATCCAAAGCATTCTTCTTATGAACTTCCTCGTCACTTGTAAGAACTTGAATCTCACCGTCAGCAAGTCTGAAGAAAATATCTTCTTCAACCTTATTCATAGTTTTCATATAAAGTTGATGAGCTTCTTCTAGACTTAAACCATCAGCAGGTATGTCTGCCAATGTTTCTCCAATACATACATCACTTCCGAAGTACGTATTTAAAATATCTTCCAATGTTACCATGATTAATCACGCTCTAAATATTCAACAATATCGTCTTTACTCATATTAAAGTGTTCGTTGTCCAAGAAGAAATAGATACTATTATCTATCTTTTCTGCTTCGCTATCGCTATATCCAGAATCAGAATCATATATAGCATTCTGCAATTCCTCAGTAGATACGTTTACTCGCATAGCATCGTTGGTGCCAGCAAACAAGACAATTTCTTTTACAGGATAATCCTTACCCTTGTAAGTCACATTATAATCAACTTCACCCATAACCAATTAAATGTTAATTCCACGATACGAAAGTTCGATCTCTACAGCCTTGATTTTCTCAAAATCTTCTGCATCCTTCTGAACATTGTACTCTCTAACGACTTCCTCGTCAGCCAACTTAATAATTACTTTCTTATAACTTTGGATATTATTCATATTTTATTGTTAGAACCACACCAAAATTCTTGGGGTTTCCCAATAATAATTGAACATAGGAAACGCTTCTTTTAGCGTGATTAAGATTTGACCTATTACAGTTTTTATATGTCTTATCTTTAGATAATTTTTCGTTACCAAATAGTCTCTCCCAGACTTAAGTCCAAGCTGGGAGAGAACTGATTTCAGAAACTTTTTTATATTGCTTTTTACATCGTAATATGATGTTGATTTGAAATCAATTTCGGTAACGTGTTTTTTTACACGTTTCCTTCTCATAATTGACTACAAATCCTGTTCGTAATTGTTGTAATATTCACGCCAGATGTCTGGGAACTGCGTTACCGCATATTTTGCCAGCTCAAGAGTTTTGAAGGCAAGCCGAGGCACGACGCTCCAAGCCGAATTACCGAAACCGTAATACGCACTAACGTAACCAGGCGCACAATTCGAGCTTGCCTGCAACTCGTGTTTGCCAGAGATACCGTCTTTATCAATCCAATACACAAAGTAGCACTCATGCTTATCATAAGTCTCCTTGGTAAGCTCCCAACCTTCATTCAAGGCTTTCACTATGCACAACACCTTGACGAATGCCTTAACGCAACGCTTGTCACGTTTGTTGAAGACCTGGAAGGCGTTGATGGCCTTCGATATGTCGTTGATGTCCGACTCCTTCATGTTAAGCGCATCCATGACATCCTGCCATGTCTTGATACGATCTGTCACCTTGATACTAAAATCAACATCTGGGAAGAGCTTCTTCAAAGTCTCCTTTGTCTCTTCCGAACCTGCTACATAAGCAGCAATTGCATTCTGCTTAGAAATTTTTAATTCTTCCATTGTATAATTACTTTTTAAATTTAATTTTGCCTTCAAGATAGAGTTCCATCTTTCTGGCACGATGTTTCTGTTTAATCGCTTTCCAGTATTCTTTTGGCCGTTTCTTTGCTGGTTGTCGTACTGGAGGCGTTATTATTGATTGTACGAGTCTCTTACTAACATTGAACATTGTGGCAATCTTGCGTTGGCTAAATCCTTGCTCGCTTAATACCTTGATGGCCTTACGCTGTTCTACTGTAAGTTTGGCCCGATTATCAAATTTTGTTCCTTCTAATTTAATCTCTTCAATCTTTAACGGCATTTCGTTTTTATTGAAGAATAGGATAGGAGGTTGTATAAAGGTGTGAATAGTTGTCCACTTTTTAATGTTGTTTAACAAAAAGACCGAAATAGCGCAATGCACTAAATCGGTCTTCGATTATATAATTATGGATCACATTTCCAGTAGCCGAAATCAGAGCCATCTCCTGGATTGGCACCAAAATAATACCCATCTGGAGCGTAGCTATCTGCTATTTCAAACAATTCATTACAGAACTCTGTTGCATCTTCAGTGTCCCAAAACTTACTACATTTACCTTCTTCTTTTGCATCCATTGCAATGTTATACAACGAATCCTCATCCTTCTCCATTTTCATTAATTCTGGAGTCTGACAAAGCATTACTACAAGTGCTGGTATAATATCACAGTTTCTGTATGTACCGTGAATAACAGATCGCTCTAACTAATGCGTCTTTGCTGATTAACATACTAATATTGTTTTAAGTTATATCGCAGTCCGTTTTCAACAAACCACTTCTTTAAAGACCCATCTGGTTTCATAACCTTATCGGCATCTACCGTTATTGTATGTATGGCACCTTCTCCACGTTTAATCTCAGTTCGTGTAGGATGCCTCCAGTATTCAACAACTTTAGACATAGGCCTTCATTTTCTGTGAAACGAACTCATCAATCAAGTCATAATAACTCATGTTCTTTGGATTCTCTGTATAATCATAATTGCCATACAGTTTCATAAACTCCAAAGACCACTCACGTATCAATGCCTTAATCTTTTCTCTATCACTCTGACATACATCCAGTTCTTGCATTTTTACCAGGCATTCAACTGAAATTTCCTGTGCAACATCAACATATCTGTCATTGTGCATCAAAAGAATCTCATTTCTTGTGAGGTTCTGATTCTTTGGTAATTCAACGTTTGGAAGCATATCAAGGATAAATGTCACTTGTCCTGGAATAATTTCATCCGCAACAAAGTCACCATCCTCACCTTCAACAACATGTCCTTCAATCATCAGAACTTTGTTTTCATTGAAGTACAGACGTTTTACAACAATGTCGAATGGGTTAGCAATAGTATTGCTTCCCAGCATACCAATAATTGGGCAATTATCATCATTGTCCACGTCAAACGTATATTCTCCACCGATTGCTGAAATGATCGTGTTCAATTTGTTCTGTTCTATTGAAGAGACCATCTTAGCTAATTTGAATGTATCTACTTTATTTTCCATACCTTATTTCTTTAAAAGTCATCTGGGAACAGCTCACGTGCAGTCTTTGAAGCAAACTCTTCATAGCACAGATGACAAACAAACATATATCTTGGAAGTGTATTCTGCTTGTTCTGCTGTATTGGCTCACCAAGCTCTTCTTCCAAATCTGTCACAAAACCTTCCAGATCGTCCATGTGCTCAATATAAAACTTTTTAGTTTCATCGTAATACATGAACATATTTGTTACACCAGACAAGCAGCCTCCTTTCATCAAGTCTTGGAAATACCCAATCAACTGGTCATATCCATCACATCTGTATGCAATATCTTCAATGAAAGGGTCCATAAACCCTTTCATTTTATTGAAGATTTCCAATGCTGTGTCTGTCAACAATTGCGTGACAAATGTCAACGTATCTGGAAGATCATCGCATGTTATCTTGTGATATGGGTTAGATGAAAACAACTTATCCCAAATCTCTTGCCCTTTCAGTTCCAACAAATACAAGTATTCGTCTTCTCCTTGTTCAACGTTGGCCAATGAATACCCCATCTCATTAAACAGCCAGCTAATATATTTAGGGTCATACTGTAAATGGTCCTCCAAAAACTCTTTGAACCATGATTCAATATATTCTGTGAAAATCATCGTAAATTATTTAATTTAAATACCTTACCATATTTCAACGCAATGTTGTAGCAGTCAATCTCTTCATCAGCGCAATAATTTCTTATTTCTGCTGCAAGAGATTTATTTTCTGCTACTTCTACCAGAGTAGGGTAGATGAGTACTAAAGGTGACTCATCTAAACCATTCGTAACTTCAATAGCAAAGCCATCATAAAATTCAAACGTCAAATTCTCTTCTTCGTTTGGACCAAACATATCACCATCAACAATAAGCATGTCATCTGTTATTTCTGGCTTTTCTTTCAGTTTTACCTTAATGTCCGTGAAGAACACTCTGTCAAGAATGTCTCCATGTCCTTCTTCTGTCATAGGAGAAGCTTGCATGCAAACCTCCCCAGACTCATCCATAAAGAACTGGAAGTCAAACAATTTGTTGTACATTGACTCAACATTGCCCAAAATCCACGGACCATCATCACTAAGTATTTCACCCAACTGAACATCATCACAGGTACATTTAATATTGTCGTGCCATACTTTGTCTAACTCCATATTAAATGTAATGTGCTTAATATCAGCGTTTTGGAACTTCTTGAATCCTTTCTTCAGATGGTACTTCTTAAGATTTTCGTTTGTACGTTTCATAATTAATCTTACATTAAATCATCATGCAAACTATTTGGGCATCGTTCATCGAACCAATGCCAAACATCAAACCTGCTGGTTCCAGCCTTGAAACCCATAAAGTCTTCTTCAATCTCATCGTCATCATTTATTGGAACATTGGAGAACATGTCCCAAAGTTCTTGCAATGTTTTGAGACTTGCTGAATCACAGCAATGATAACACCAGCAGTTATCTTTCTCCAACAAACTGCTATCTTTGAAATTGATGTCAATTTTTTCGTTAGGGTTAATATTAACACCAACGGTAACATCATCACTTCCACATTTTGAGCAATAAAGCTTGTCTAAGCCTTCTAAATGATCCATATAGATATTTGTTTAATTGTTAAAGACCAGCCTCTTCTGGTGTATCATAGCCACCTTCAAAGCTATCATTATTCAATGTGTTAATGCGAATTTTGTTAGCATCACCTTGCATCCATTGTATGTTGTCAAGGTCGTATTGACAATGCTCCTGGAGATAACTCTCAACATCTCTGTGCCAAGTGTTATCTATAATTTCCTTATCAACATCAATAACGTCCACTTCACCGCTTCCGAACGCTAATACAACGATTCTATATTTGTCCATATTATTTCTTATAAATTCTAAGTGTTACACAATCACATGCAAGACCAAATTCTGGTTTTGAATCGAAATATGGGGAACCAATAGAAGGTTCGTCCCATTTAATATCAAATCCATCTGGATATTTCTTGTTCAGATTATTAACGAATCCGTCAATATTCTTAATATCTTCATCATTAAGTTCCAGATTCAAATTCATCATATTGATAGCATGTGATTCTGGAACATCGTAATAATCAAGAGAACCATCTGGATTAAGAATCTTCTCACAAATTCTTGGAATGGCATATACAGGAATGTAACATTCATCCAACAGCTTTCCTTCTGGATTCCATGTAAACTCCTCAGTGTTGTAATCAAGCCAATCTATGTATTTCTCTTGATTACTGTTAAGCTGTTCAATTTTACAACACTGCATGAATTCATCATTATGCAAGTCATCTGCATCAATATCATCTTCAGTCTTGACAATAGCTGTATTACCAAAAGGTCCTGTGATTTTCCAGAACTTGATACTCTCAAATTCTTCTGCTTCGAAGTCTTCAAGTTCCACATCTTCGTCTCCGTCACCAGCTCCCTCAATTTCTGTCATGCTAGATACATTGAGGGAGCCTTTTAAATCTTGCTCTTCATTTTCGCTACGGACAAGCACATCTACACTTCTTCCATCTGGGTGGGTGATCTTGAATACCTTTGGGTACCCAGGCCAACCAACGATGGAATAAACATAATCACTGTCATGCCAAAACATATCATTGATTTCTGTGTCAGTGTAAACGGTGTCCTCAGAACCATTTTGTTCCAAGAAATCTCCAAAAGCATTAATCTGCTCTTCAGTCAAGTCTTCAACTGTATCTTTTGCACCGCACCAGAATGGGAAGTTGCTAAGACTATCTTCTACAATCCATTTCATAATTATTTACCTCCTATAAAATTTAATATTGCGTTAATAACATTACTCATAGCTTCTACAGAAAGACTGGAGAATTTGATGTCTGCTTCGAAATCTTTAGTTCCACCGTGTATCATAAAGTCTCCGTTGCAATCCATCCAAACTGTCTCAATATAGATGTTTGTTTCTCCAATATTTACGTTATCTGCTATATAGCCAGCCAATTCTATATCTGCGTCTATAATTTCTTGTAGAAGCATGCTATAGTTTTCTTCCTTGCGAGATGGCTCAGAAGATATTTTCTTGGCTTTGTCTTTTAATATGTCTAATACATCGCCTGTCATTTAAAAGTTCCGTTAATAATGTATACCTCATATCCTTCATATCCCCAAATACGCAGGTTTCCAGGAAAACCATCTATAGGTGACAATCCGTAATTTCCAGATAAATCATCTATGAACCAAGAGTCATTAAGAGATTCAAGCTCATCTTGTAATTCAGAGCGTTTTGCTTGTTTTACAAAATTAAGCATATCATCTTTGTTATCATATACAAAGAATGTGTTGCGGACATTTTTAGACAAACCATCCCTGCTCCATATAAGAACTCCATAGCGTTCATCTTCCTTGTATTCTCGTGACATGATAGCCCAATATTCAGTTGAGACCACACCGTTGTCAACGTAAACAGACTCAAGGAATGTACCTTTCTGTACATCAATATCAGACCCGATCTCTTCAGTAGGATAGTCAACTTTTCTAACTCTACCAATCGGTATGAATGGACTGGCTCCAGAAATAGCGGCCTTTTCTGCATGTTCAACATTTGTGAATGCTCCAAGGTATAACATCGACATTCCACCATCACCAGTTCTATCATATGCTATGACAAAATAATTACGATACTTGTAAATTGTTTTACAATAAGCATCATACTTCTTTTTGTCATCTTCATTCAGCATACCTTCAAGAAAGTTTACTTTCTTTTCTAGTAACTCTTTGTCTAACAATACGTTATCAATTAAGCTTTCTGCCATAGTTCTGTTCGTTGTTTAATTGTTTAATAAAAGACACTTTCCCATTCTGTGTAATATACATCAGAACAGTCTTCGTTAGCATGAGACAAATCTTCATTCATTTGTTCCTCGTCTCCATCATAGCTTGCCAAACAGCATACATCATCACAAGCAAATTCGCCTCCGAGATAATATCCTTCATTCATAGGCAAGCCACAAACATCACAAGTACGAATATCCTCTTCGTCCTCGCCATTCTTCAATCCCTTAACGATTTCATACACAACACCTTCCCAGTACTTGATGAAATCCATTTTGATGAAACTGTCAATCTCTTCATCGTCAGTCATGCCAGGGATTGTTTTACAATCCTTGAAATCCTGGATGGATAAGTTCAATGACTCTACCAACCCCTTTCCTTCGTCATTTTTCCAGTGCTTGAATCGTTCCTTAAACGATTTTCTCATAGGTGCATTCCAGAAATCAATCTTACGTTGTCTTTCAATTTCTGGAACCTTAGTGATGAGCTGTTCGATACATGACAATACAGTCTTATGTGGAACAGTATGAAGCTGAAACTCTTTTACTCCATATCCTTTCTCAAAATGTGCGTAACATTCGATATAGTTACCATCTTGAGAGCGATAAAGTCCATTGATGAGAACTCCGTAGAATTCACCAAATATTGGTTCCTTAAAGTTCACATGACCACCAGGAGCTAAGATTTCATTAATTACATTTGAAGCGTACTGGTCAAAATCTAACAATCCAAAATGCTTTTTGCATTCTTCAAACTTTGATTTGATAATATTGATGTCCATATTCTTTAATTTTAATTGTTCCAATAATATTGTGCAACAACTCGATCATCTTCGATCTTCCAAACACTGTGTGCAAAACGCTCGTTGTCTATCGTTTCTTCAAACCATTTAACAATCTTGTCAATGAAAGCCCAAGACGGTTTACCATCTGTAAATTCAAGTTCAATTCTGTTTACTACAGCATGAACACGAACTTCTTGATCATCAACAAAACCAATAAACGTGGTGCCATGTACATTACAGCAATATGTTCCGTCAAACTCTTCAAAAAAGTTTTCCATTAATTCTGTAAAGCACAGGTCCTTGTCATTGAACAGTGCTGGAAGCAATTTAGAAAAATCCTTTTCCATATTAACCTCTATGATGTTTAAGAATTTCTGTACGTATTTTACTCAGCCATGTGGCTGTATATCTACATTTATCTTTTACGTCAGATGCTGAAAGAGAAGTTTCTCCATCTACATCACCCTCTGATGATACAGATGCAAATTCCCAATCATCTACAAAATAGCTGGAATGAGCTATTCTCAATGAAACCTCCAGGCAATAAGATCTTTCATAAGGAGCATTTTCAAAGCCTTTGGAAATATCTTTTCGCATGAATGGGTTATCTTTCTCATATTGATAATCTGAAGAGCTGGACCATACTAACACAACTGCAAGACCTCCACCGACTAGTTTATAATAAACTACAGCCATGTCTTTATCTGTAATAGCTTCTAAAGCGGTTTGGTAAATCCAATCAGCCAGCTCTTTAGAGCTAAACCTTTTCTTCGCCATGTTTTGATACCTTTTTAATATATTCAACCATATCTTCCAACAACTCATCTGGAATGTCAGATAACTGTATTGAAATAAATGAATCTAACACAGAATGACTGGACAACGCTCTTTCAATACAGTGCTGTCCAAATATGTCCTTTACAATTCTGTAGCAAGACTGTCCATAGACGAACATTTTACCATTGATGCTTGATATATTGTCTTTTACAATAGCAAGGTTCTTATTGTGCGTATCTTCTTTCTCACTCAGATACCCATCAATACTACTTTTTGCATCATTAATCAACTGTTCTTCATCGTAATATCCACCACAACTATCGAAAACATATCCATCCTCATCTTCGATATTAAATGCCATTACTTCACCTCTTACATAGGTGTCATAATCCTTCATCTCACCCTCCATGATCTTATAAGACCATTCCTTCCAATCAAAATCACTACCTTCTGGAAGCAAGCGGTTTGGCATTTCTTTTTCTGCGGTTGACTTTTCGATATAGGCAAATCCAATAGATGAACAATCCCATCTTGCATCTGGATGATGGTCTTTTGAACCCAACCATAACGTGATTCCAGAATGCTCATACATTGATATTGGCAGCATCACTACTTCACCAGATGCTTCAATGAGTTCTAACTTCTCATTCAAGCTCAACTCTTCAGTCATGTCTTCTGCGATTTCGCTCTCAGTTCTTGAAGAATCCGCATCAATGTAACGGTCATGGTTTTCTTTACAGTATATTTCTGTAAATTTATAATAATGATCGCTGTCATCCTCTTCTTCTCCTGGGATGTATTCAGCGTTTCGGTTCTTGATAAAGAAATCTATGACAGCCTTGTCTGTAACATGATCAGAGAACAGGTCTTCTACAACACCCTTTACGTTCTGTTTATCTCCAAGTGAGTAATGAGGATGCTTGCACACAAATGTAGCTACATTATCCCATTCACGTGGGCTGTCAGAGTCTCCGTCAAAACCTATATTGATAGTACAGCCACGATATTGCTGACTTTCATACTGTTCCATATTTATCTGTATTTTAATGATGTTTCAAGAATAATACTATCTCTTACTTCCTTACTCTTATTTAGCTTTGTAAAGAATAATGCTTTGCTCATATTCCCACTATGCAATTGAGAGTTAAGGTATGCTTTATAAGCGTTATGCAACGAGTTAATAAATTTTAGCTCGTTGCATTGTTCGATATTATGCCGCATCTCCAAGAATCTCTTTCATCATGCGCTTCATTTCTTGGTATGCAATCTTGTGGCACCCAGCAGTCAAAACATCGTTCTGGTAGCTTGTAACCTTGTATGTACCAGTTTTCGTTGTCATTTGAATACTTTTGAACTTACTAGGGTTCTCATGCCAAATACTGATAATCTTCCAGTATTTCTTGCACTGCTCAATTGACAACTTGATGTTCTTACTTGTTTCGATGTAGTCGTGATTCTTACTCCATCTGAGCAGAACATTTCCTCCATAATAGTAATCATCAAGTCTGTCGTACTCATAAATAGAGCACAAGTGTTCACGCCACAAGTCACGCATTCCTTCAACACCACGAGACTTATATGCTTCAAGTTTTGCAGCCTTCTCAGCAGCAATTCTAGCTTCCTCTTGCATACGAATCTTTCTTCCTCTTTCTATGCGTCCAAGTTCTTTCTCTTGGAATGCTACAAACTCGTTGTACAAGTGGGTCTGTTCTTCAGTCAAGTCTTCAACCTTGAGACTTTTAGCCAGAACCTTAATATAAAGGCTCTTTCCTTTCTCCAATCGTCCAAGAATCGTAGCTTTCTTAATATAACGCTCCTTGAACTTTTTGGTATCTTTCGCAGACTTGAATTCATTGTAACGGAATTCCAAAACAGGAACATTGCACCATCCAAGGATGCGCCATTCATCCATACAATGAATTGGCTTATAAACTACTTCATCGTCAACGGTTACATTCCTTACGGTAATACGGTAATCGTTGAGACTCCATCCAGATGGCAATTCATAAGACTGAACATCTGAAATACCCAGATACTTAGTAGCATTTACAATGGACTGCTTCTTCTTCTCGCAAATTTTATTATCATTTGCATCATGCCACAACTTTGCGAATTTTCGCAAAAGGATCTTTCGTGGACCATCTGCCTTAATTTGTGCCATTGAATGATAAGGCAGATTACATCTGCTATACCAACGTTCATAACCAACGTGATAGTTAACCTTGGCAATGTATTCACGTGTTCTCGCACTCTTTCTAATAGACTCTGTTCGAGTCATATAAGCCTCCCAGGTGCCATCTCCAAACATTGTGTTAACAAACTCTTCTGTTGCAGTTACACCAGCAATATGAAGCTTAACCATCTTTCGCATTGCTGTCAATACATTCTTGGCAATCAATGCAGATGGATTACGCAACCATTTCTTATAAGTCGTGTCTTTGTACATTTCACACAACTTATCTGCATACTTCCAGTAATCTGTGAAATTAAGAGTTGTAAGCTTTTTGCTGCTAACAAACTCAGCGTATGCGTTGTACATGTTCTGAAGATAATACTCCAACAATCTTCTGCGGTCTGTGTAATCAAAAGACTCTGGAGATGAAGACAATTGACCTCCATCATAATAACTGTATGAATAATGAGTGTATGGGAATACTGTAACCTCATCGCTAACACCAGAATAAATATCCTGGCGATGCTTGTTGGTTGTAGGTGTCGTGTCGCTATTTAAGTCCATAACAACCATAATCTTTCTCTTGTGATCAACCCACTGGGCAATAACAGTTGAATAACTGTAGTAATTCCACTTGTCGCAATGAGTATTGTTCGACTTAAATCCGTTGTTGCGACCAAAATCCTGGTTGCACCATCTGTGAGCCATTGTATGTGAATCCATGACTTTAATGTTTTAAATGTTTCTACTTGTTTATTATTTGTTAAAAACAAATTATATTATCTAATTGCTTAACTAGTCGATGTACTGAAGAGAAGCTATGCCATTCTTTTCTGCTTCTTTCCAATAGTCTTGATCATCTTCCAGTTCTATCTGCTCACCGCTGTAGTTGTCTTTACGTGTGAGTTCGATTAATCCATCGTCATACTCAAATTTAGCCTTATCTAAAGCCTCCTTCTTACTTTCTGCCTCAACACAGACCACAACGTTAAGCATCTCTGTTATTGATACGTAATATTTCATATTGTTTATTTTTTGTTTGCGCCATCCACTGCGTCTTTATATTCTAGCTCATTAGCTAAATCGTGAATTAACTTTACCGCTTCTTCCAAAGCATAATACATACTATCTCCTTCTGATACAAGCTCATCAAGAGTACAACTCTCGCTCATATCCTCTGGGAAATCACTTGGTTTCCAAGTAATTCTTTCGTTCTTTTCCTCGAACTCTCTAGCCTTTTCTAAAAGTTTTTCTATTGTCATACTCAGCCCTCCTTACTTCCTTTGATATATCCAGCTACAAAAGCCTTGTGGCAAATATCCAAAATTTCTTTTGTACATGCCTTACTACCAATTTTACAATCTCTACACATTCTGCTATTTAAGCTAGCCTGTGCAGCACGCTGTTTTAATGATGTTCTCATATTGTTTGAATTTTATATTTATTGCAAGCAGTTCATGCACCTTTTAAGAACAATACATCCAAGCCATGAATCTATCTCTCGCAAGGTCCATTGAGTAGCTTCAACATACGTTTCACCTGTAACGTTGTTGGAAATGTAAATATCAACATATCTATTCGCAGGTTCCATATCCGTACCGTCTATATGGTTATGATGAAGAATGTACTGAAACTCTTCTTCAGTCATTAACTTTCCATGGTCTTCATCATTTCTGATACAGTACAAGTAATAAGACAACTGGATGGAAAGTTCAAGCTCTCCTAATCTCATACACTTGATATATTTGTTGTCTCCAATGTCAGAAATCTTACCAACAGACTTGTCGTGCAAATACTTCACAATCCAGTCTGTTTCAACTTCACCATCAACAAATTTCTTGTGACGATAAAATTCAATCTCGGCAAGGGTCTGAGAGTCTAGATATATTGGCTCCGTGCAAACATTGTTGCATCCATACACACCCTCATCCTGGTACCAGGGTGTGCAAAACAGTCTTTTTATCGTTACGTCCATATCGTTTATTTTTATTGTTTTTGTTATCGAATAGAAAAAAGATGGTGTACAATGTTGTCCACTTTTGGCACGTTTAACTTGATTTAACTTTATAATAAAAGCGGAACCAAAGTGATAAACACCCCGATTCCGCTCGTCAAGTAGAAACGTACTAGACGTACATCATGGAAAACATTATATCTCAAATGTGTGGCATCCCAGGAATCGAACCCAGGATTACTACCTTAATGCCTAAAACTTACAGCAATTTTTTATTTTGCTGTAAGTTCTGTAAATTGTCTCTCAAAATTTTCATCTTGGATCTCACACCTGCTGGAGAATCAAGCGGACACCATGTCTTCTTAATATCTTCATCAGATACAATATCTTTATTGAGGTACGCTTCAATACCAGCTCTCAAAGCTTCAATAACGTACACACTGGTTGTAGGTCCAAGTGTGAACAGGGCATTTATCATGTCCTCATTGGTTTTTATACCTGCCATAACACTAACTCTTATGTATGGATTCTCCACTCTGGCTTTGTCATCTCGTCAGCGTCAATACATACGCTGAACGAGCAAGTCACGATTATCATCTGACAGCTCTGCAAAGAATGGCTCAATGGCACCGCCACGACATCCCTCACGATTACAGAAGCCATTCCACTTGTCCCAGAAGTGCTGCCAGTTACAATTTGAGTGCTCAAAAACCTTCTCGCACTCTTCCACACTCCACATGTTCCACATGTAGAAGAAGAATGACGTAACATCATTCGTAAATACTTTTGTTTTGTCCATGATTCTACTAATTTAAATGTTTCTAATTTGTGGGGTGGCAGGACTTGCACCTGGCTGTCACGGCTTCGACCGTACTTCCCCAACCATCTATAAAATCAAATCAAATATGGGTCATTATTCATCTTCCAGCTCATCAAAGTGCTTACCTTGATAGAAGCCAATTGCACCGCCTAAGAAGAAGGCAAAAAGAACTAAGTCTACCATAATATTTCCCTCCATTTTTTAAATGTTAACCACAATTGTGGCAAATCTAGTCTTACACTTACGCTCAGTCATCTCCATGCGAACACCACGGATATTTACATATCTGCCAATATCTCCTTGACCATTCGCCTTGCCAGCACGCTTAGGATTTGGATTCTCCTGGCATGACTTGAACATGCGCTCGGTCTTTCTACGTTCACGATATTCAGCAATTTCTTGCTTATGTTTACGCTCTCTGCATTCTTGTTTGTTCTTTCTAGCTTTGTTGCTAATTTCATTCATCTCACGCAAGTCACGCTTATCAAGTACGATGGCATTCCCTAACGAATCCACAAGCACAACTCTTCCAAAGTGATTAATCATTGTGCGCTTGGTTCTTGGTGAATCTGGTAGAGCAAAGCCACCTTTTGCATAAATCATACCATTCCCATGCTTCTCGTACACGCTTGCAGCTTCATCCAAATCCAACTTGATGACGCTTGCAAACTTCATAAGCCATTCTGCATCCAGACCGCTACTTTGCTTCACACTCTGCTGCAATAAATCTCCAAGTTTTGCCATGATTACTTCGCTCTATAGATTAAACCACTACTCAACAATGTCACAAGACTATTCACTTTACTGGTGCCAAGCCACGCCTCGGCACAATATGTTTCAGCATAGATTTCTGTTGCACGTCCACACTCTATCATACTCCACGCCTTATCCAGTGAATCGTATGTCATATAACCACCCAGCAGGTTAGGCTCATTCGTTCTGTAGAGCGTTTGAAGTGCTGGTTCAACAACTTCATCCACAATCTCTTCAGATTCGGCACACTCTTCAGATTGTTTCGCTTTTTGCTCCTTGATGTCGCTCCACTCTTCGAGCAAAATCATCAATGGGAAGCAACAGAACGCTAAGACAGCGAACATAGATAACGCTCCCCACTCAATTCTATGACTCAACAAGCGGTCTGGCGCATTCACGATACCATCTATCACCATATACGCAACCAATCCAATTAACACAGCTGACAACGCTGCGTAGAACACGATTAACAAATACTTTCCCATGTCTGTAAAAATTTAATGATTTGACTTTATTTGACTTAAAAATGTGGTGAAATGGGAATCGAACCCAAACTCCAGGAGCTACCATAAACACCATATAGAAAGTGCGGACATTCCTCAGAACATCCGCACCGAACAACTAACCAACTATGCAGCAAACTTCATGGCATCTTTGATGTACTGATACGCCTCATTGATAGCCTTGAACTTCTTCTCATCACCACCCTTGTCAGGATGATTTACCTTAGCAGCTTCACGGAATGCAGCCTTAATCTCTTCTTCGGTTGCACCCTCAGCCACACCAAGAATGGTGTAATACTTCTTCAACTTAGCAGCAGCAGCCTTTTTCTCGGCTGCTTTGCGCTCTTTCTCTGCTTTCTCCCACTCACGCTCTGTAGAATCAGCAGCATGACCAAGAGCCTCATCCAGGTTCTTCACGTAGTCCATCTGCTCAATGGTAGCAGTAGTCCAAGCGTTCAACGCTTCAACAACTCTATCATCTGACCAGTCCAACCCACTTTCTACAACAAGCTTGTACAACGGCATGCCCTTAGTGATACGGATAATATCACGAAGCTTACCACCATTCTCTCTAACAGAGAGCACAGAATCAGAGATTACGTCACCATTCTTGTCTGTAATCATAATCACGTTACAAGACAATGCAGGTGTAATCTTGTTGGCTACACGCTTCTTACTTTCCTGTGCAGCCTCAGTTGTGTTCAACTTGTTAGCCTCACGCATTGAAACCAACACAGCCTTAGCCAAGGCACGGATAACAGAGTACTTGTCAGTGTTACGTACCTTAGCGGTAATGTTATAAATCACGCCCTTGTCATTTGCAAGGACGAGAGAGCGTGCCATCAACTTAGCAGCTACGACTACATTACCATTCACAATCTCAAACGAAGTTTTAACGAAATTTTCCATAATTCTACTTTTAAAAATTAATAATGTTTATAAATTCGTAGTGGGTAACGTGTTCGCCACGCTCAATCACTTGGCACATTCTGCAAATACAGAATGCCCACGCTCCAGGGTGTGCCCCATGCACTTTGAATCGCACATGACCACACACCACCCACTGAAATTTACAAACTTGTTGTAAAATTATCATTCAGTGCTTTGTATATAGTGCCTAACAATACTTACTACATACCTACTAAAACCTAGTAGATAATAGCTACTTATAGCTTATTTAGTAAGATAAGCTATTTTTGCTTTTTGTGTTTTTGTTACTTTCTTTGTTTCACGTTATTATCAAAAGCATTTTAGAATAATCTAACTACTTTTTTGCTATCTAATTTGTAATAAGCTAACTAATAACTAATTAGCCTAAATTGGTAAACCACGGATAACTATTTTTTCTTTGCACCACATTCAAAGTAAGTTTTCACTAAATTACATTTAAACACCTTGAAAACAAAGGTTTTATACCTTTGTGCTAACTACTTTTATACTCGCTTTTTACTCGCTTTTTTTACTCGCTTACTACCAAACAAAGGTAGTTTTTTTATTACTTTCAATACTAACTTTTAATTGTTTATATCTAGTTAATTAACGTGTTTTATCACTCATTTTCAGTTATTTACACGAAAAACCGACAAAGTTACTTTGTTACTTTGCGAAAACTAGAAAACCAAACTTTCTAGTTTTCTTTTAGGCGCATACCTATAAACGGAATAACCCACACAAAGAAAAACACTATTTCCAATAAATCAAAGAACACACACAATTAACCCTTAATCCCGCTTTTTACAATTTACGGGGGTATTTGCGGCAAAGTTTAGGTATCTTTGCAACCTTACTAATATATTTGCAAACAGCATACAATTGTGTCAAAAGAAAGTTTTAATTTCTTTATTGCAACTTTATTTCTGAATTGCGTTGCAAAGGTAGTAAATTTATTGGTAACTACCAAATAATTTAGCAACTTTTTTATGAGAAAAATGGAAAAAGTCTATAAATCACTGAAAATCAGATAGTTATAAAACGCAATTTTTTAGCCACTAAATTACATTATTATATACGTGCGTGTGTTATTATATATACATGCGTGTACATTATATCGGGAAAAAGAAAGTAACTAACAAAGGATAAACAGAAAGATAGAAACTAACTGCAAAGTAATTTGTAAACAATACAAAGAAAGATAAAATCTAAATAGGCTACATACAAAAATAAATCCAAATAACAAAGGATTTAACAAAGATTAATTGGTGAAAAAGAGTTAAAAATATAGGTAGTTTGTAAGTGTTTGATTCTCAGCGATTTACTTTAAAATTGTAAAAACGTATAATTGTACCAAAATAGGGGTAAAACGTCTTAAAACGCAAATAAACCACCTTAAATCAAGTTTACATATTTTAACTAAATCGGTGATTAATCTTTGTTAACTAAACAAATGATAAAAGAGTGAACAAATGTAAATAAGAGTGTACAAATAACACTCAAAAGGTATCGGGACAAAGTAAGCATAAAGAAAGGAGAAAAGTAAAACAATTTGACACTTTCAATTTAAAAGGAAAAATGGATAAAAAGTAACAAATTAAAAGTTTATTTCACTTTTATAATAAGTGAAACAATAAAAAGTACTGAAAATCAGCTAGTTAGCCAACAAAAAGACGAAAAAAAGAAGGTGGAGGGGTGCAAGTCATGTGCGAATACCACGTATATAATCCGACCCATTTTTTCAGTCTCGTTTTCTGGAATTGTGCTTCACCTCCAGATTTCTCATCCTTCCAGTATCGTGTTGAATCGTGTCGAAATGGGTGTAATTGATGTAAATCGTGTTAAATTGTGTTTAGTAATCGTAACAACAAAAGAACCTGGAAGATTCCCAGCATTTCTGTAATTCCCAGCATCCATACACACACTTATATCGCAAAATGCCCAGAAATAGCGTTTATTTGCGTTCTAAGACGTTTTATAGCCTTACCCTTGTAACTTATCGTCTGATGTGATTTTAAGCCGTTATATCGAATTTTTGGGCGTTTTTAAGGTTTTCTTATAATAAAATCCCCAATTTTTTCTGGATCCCAGTATTTCAGTCTCGTTTTCTGGCAATTTAAGTTAATTTATGGGAGATATTGACAAAACCTTAAAAAGAATTCGTATATTTGCACCCAGAATCGTCACAGAGGTCATTTAATTGCGTTCTGAGCGATTATTTTGCAGCTGATTATAAATTTATCTCAAATGAAAAGAAAGAAGCAAATAGAGTACTTTCTGAAAAATCGCAGATACCGTACTCGCATTGATTTTGATTTGGTCAGCAGTTATTGCCGTACCAAGTTTGGTTTGAAACTACATGAGCCATCTTATTTCGAGAATGACTCTGGTATGACTTCGGCTATTTTTCAGAAATGGCTGGAAGATGGGTTTGGTGGTGGAGATGTAGTTAAGCGTGGAGATATTCTCTATCTTGTTCAGTCATCTTCTCCTGGCGATACCAAAATGTGTTTTAAGATTGAGAACGGAATTCCTTCACGTTGCTCAGATGTTCTGCCAGATGATTCCCTTGTCCATGCAAATAAAGAAGAGACAAAACGAATCTTTAATGCGCTTGATAATATGGGCCTGGAATTTGAGAACCCTTACTTTTGTGTCACGGACCAGTATAAGCCTTCAAGTGGAGACCTGGTTTCGTTCGTTAACAAGAAGACTGGAGATGAAGGCATAGGTGTTGTTAGAATGCGATACATGGACGGAAAAATAACCATGTTCTGCTATGTCCTCAAAGGTATGGACCCTAAATACAGCATGGAAGAATACCTGGGGTATGTGAATGATTTCCGATTTACCCCATTTAGTCCAGCAGACTATCCTCGAAAATATCTGGAAGCAGCCCTCAACAAAGTCGGTAAGACCTGGAATCATTCGCTTAAGAGAATCGAACCGTTGAACATGGAAAGAGAGAAAGGCGAGAATTACTGGTTCATATCAGACAAGAGAACCGTTATGCAAGCAGAGGAAAAGAAGACCGTGGTAAGCCATAAAAGATACCTGTCTGGGAATTATTTCAGAACCAGAGAAGAGGCGATGGAAGTTTTGGCGGAACAGAACGAGGTGGTAAGAAGAATTTTGGCCAGACCAGAAAAGTAAATCTGGCCCAACCAAAAACTTCTAGGATGGCTGGATGAGTTATTCTTCTCGTTCGGCCATCTTTTTGCAATAAAGTTCCTCAACCTTTCCGTACTCATCCCTGTCATGGTTAAACTGGATGATTTCTTCTATAACGAGAAGGTTAAACTTCAGATAAAACAATCCAACTCGTTTCTTCTTCTGCAATCTGGAAAATAGAATCTTCAAATCATCAACTGGAAGGTTGCTGTATTTCGAAACAGATTCCAAGAATGATGGGAACTGCATAGGTGTCATTTCCTCTGCTCTTGGAGTCTTGTTTCTTTCACGTTCCTCAACGTAATTCGTCATGTAGCGTATAGCTTTCTCGGCACGTGTGAAATCCTGTTCTGGAACTTCTGCCATGCACTCTGAGTAAACCAGCTTCTTGACACGCTCGCTTGCATGGTCAAAAACGTTTCTAGACTTTAACTGAGGTTTGATGATAATCGGTTTGTTGATGTCTCGAATCTCATCTGGGTCGATTATGTAATATGGCTCCCCATCCTGTTCTGTCAGCTCGAATCCAAAAATGTTCTTGGCATCTTGTTCTGTAACCTTGAACTGGGAATTGATTTCGTACTGTTCTTCCAAGACACGGTAAAGCATGGTCTTGAAGATTTGAACTGGAACCAATATTTTTTCAGAACCTGGAGAGTCCTCAACCGAATCCCTGTACAGACCTTGAATATCGTTCCAAGTATTTCTGAGAACTATATCGTAATCCGAATCATAAAGTTCTGGATCGTTCAAGATATTATTTAATTCATAACCTGGAAGATATTCGAACCCTTCACAAGAACGATCTTCGGCCCAAGAACGTAAAACAGAAAAAACACGTGAAGGTTGCTCGTTAGAGCGGCCTTCCAAAAACGAATCCAAACCCGAATCCAAAAACGAATCGTTTTCCAAAACGTTTTCGTCTTTCCCCCCTTTATTAGGGCGAGCTGCGCTCGCCATGAGTTTTTTTTCTTTTTTTTCTTCTTGTTCTCCCTTTTCTTTATTTATTTCTTTTATAAGATAGGGGTATGGGGGAAGATTCTTTTCTTTCTTTGTTTCTTTTCCGTCTTGTTCTTCTTGTTTTTCTTCTTTTTGCTGGAACACGGAAATGCACCCAGTTTCAGAGCATAGCTTTATACGCACGTTGTCCAGACCGATTTCAAACAGTGCATCTTTGAGGTCTTCAGACACATGGATATTGATAGTTGTGTCATTTTTTGACCATTCTACCATCGGTTTACTGCTCTTTGTCACATTCTCATCTATAAGTTGTGTAGAATTTTCACCATTGTTGGAAAGTTGTGTAATTTTTGCACACAACTCGTTAGACATAGGAATCTGTAGTTGTGTGAATAATTCACCAAACTCTTTTGAAGTTGTGTGAAAATTTACCACATCTTTATCTAGTTGTGTGAAAATTTCACCATTCTTATGTCCTAGTGAGTATATTTCCACAACTCTCTCTTGAAGTTGTGTTAATAATTCACCATTGTTTGGATATTGCTTGATTATGGTGTTTAAATCACACAACTCTATTTTAGACATTGGTGTGATATTACCATTATCGTTGGCAAAGCAAGCGTTCCATAATTTGTTTTTTCCTGTTTGGTCAACGTATGAAATGACCTCACAATCAAAATTGATTTCACTCCAGTTTAGCTTATACAACTTTACTCTCTTGTTAATAGACATTGATTCGATGATGTTAAGTGAAATCAAATCGTCTATTTTGCTGAGAATTGTATGTCTGTCTTTGGCCAGGCTGTCAGCGATGGATGCACTTGATATTTTCATCCATCCGTCTTGACCTTTGTCGTTATACCATATATCTATAATTTTAGATAGTACGGCAATTGCTGTATCTGAGAGAAACCCCACATACGCATTTGGAATTGGAGAAATACCTCCAGGTATGTTTAATGTCGTAATCATATTGTTTGAATTTTAGCGTAAAAACTAATAATTTTTCCGTTAACCATTTGTCTCTTCAATGTAAATCCAAAACATTTGGCGAGTCTGCCAAGCATTTGATTGTTGATCTCGTAAGGCATGTGGGCCTCCAGATATTCCTTCATCTCTTGCTTGGTGACTCTGTTTACTGTTGTTATATCTACCATTTAGGATTTTTCTTAAGTTGATCAATTGCTATAGATGTAGCTTCTTGTGCGAGATTGACTTGCTCGGAAAGAGGCATTCCTTTTTCTGTTTGTATGATGGCTGGAAGTACCACCTTGAACAGTTCGAATCCTCTTTCGTCCCAATGGTGTTGAACCATTGTACACTTATCCCATTCTCCAGTCTTGATGACGTTGCATGAGTTACGAGATGGGCATTTATTACAATCTGTGATTACCATATATCATGTTGTAATTGTCACACACATTATATCCAGTCGTTCCTTCCATATAACGACATTTGTTCTTAAAGGGGCATTTGTTACATGCCTCTTTTTGTATCATCACTTTCAGTAGTCCTACAATACATGCTAGTAGGAATGTAAATGCTATAATAACTATTACTTTATCCATAATGAGTTCATTGATCTTAATACTACGTCACATTTTAGCGGATCTTCTTGGTCCACCATTTTCATCTTATATGTTAGTTCTTCAACAGCCTTCCACGAACATGGAGAATTATCTATGAAGTTGCTTGTTGCTACCATTGTAGCTATCTTGCAATCTAATATGGCCTTCAGCATTGATGGCTGTATTGTACTTGTCTGCCATACTCCGAGGTCAATGTCGTTGCTTCGGACCATCCAGCGCAATAGATTGTTTATTCTACTGCATGCAGAATTTCTTTCTGGACTACCCATTCTGGCAGGTTCGTAAATCTTTGTCAAGTCGTACAGAAGAACCTTGAAGGCTTTCCCATCCCCATACATACTACTTGTGAGTGTGTTGTCAATTGTCTCTTTCATGCTCTTTCTTGTAGAGTATATTTGTCTGAGATTATGTAGGACAGACTTTATACTTTCTGCTTTTAGCATTCTCGAAACAACCTTGTTGTCTGGAATGTCGTAGAAGTCTCCGTACTTAACGTATTCTGCAATATCCCAGTTTGCCATATCCATAAATCCTGTTGCAGTCTCAATTGTCTTTTTAGGATCATGGTCCCAGCAAAACATAGCTGTTATCATAGCGCAGATTTCTATATCGGCAGTTGTTGCACCAGGCTTGTTAGCCATTCTGTGAACGACACTTACAGGTGTACTGTTCTTTAGACTTTCTACATCTAAAGTTTCGTATCGTTCATTTATTATTTTTGTAAATTGTTCTTGTTGCATAAATTATCCTTTCTTTTGAGGCTTTGTCAAATTCTCTCTACAATACTTTAGGGTTTCCTGTATTCCTATAGCTGCCTCTTTGTAAGATGCTGCCTGTTCGTATTTTTCTTCTTTTGCAAGCTTGTTCATTTTGTCAACGAATTCGTTGCGTAGTCCCCAGAGTACAAATTCATGTGCATTTGTTTGAAAGAGCGTAAATTTTGTTATGTATTCAATCTCTTCTTGCATGAGTGCTGATTGCTCTTTGTAAAACTTATTTAGCGCATGAATTTTGTATATGACTATTGAGAATATGAAAATTATCAATACAGAAATAATACAATATATTACCATTGTATGCTGTTTTTTAATTCTGTTTTGTTAATAAAAGATGGGCATTCATCACTTCCGATAATGTATGATTGTGGTACCGTATTAAATGGTCCGTCTTTTTCACAGTCCATATTGTACCTTATACAATGGTATCGGTTCCAGCATCCTCTTGCGTAACATTTGTGATTATTGTTTGCAAGTTTCTGGAATGTCATTAAAGATAGGAAATTTGCTGTGTCTGGAAGCTGTTCCCTAAACTGTTCTGGTATTTCACCTTTGCACCACACGTTGTTTGATTTGATAAGCTCACCATTGAACATTCTTATGTACATTTCTTTACCGTTGTTGCCTTTTATACGGTTCATCGGTCGTTTAACATAAGGGTGCGCTATGTAATACGTGTGGCCAATAATTATTTGACCTGGCGGTGCCTGGGAATTAATGATGTTCATCCAGAATGCGCAGTTGAAACATACATGTTGTTTTAGCATCGTTTCAACAACACGATTGTTTTCGTTGCAGAAATCATCTGGGTTTTCTTGATTCCCACACAGTTTGCAGTTGTAAGGAAGGGGGTATTTGTTACGGCCCAGTGCCCCCTCATTTTCTTTACACATAATCAATTGTATTAAAAATAGAAAATAGATGGGAGCACTTATATTAGATACGAGTGCTAATCAGTTGTATATTGTTTGAATAAACCTACAGGTTTATAGAATTGAATACAGAATTTACTTCATCTTGACGCAATCCGATATATACCTTTGTTACGTCAATTGTAGAATGATTCAATATGCTATTAACAAGAATCAAAGCTTCAGACTTGTCTTTGCTTGTATCATACACATATCTTCCGAATGTCTTTCTGAAAGTGTGGGTAGAGAAGTGATCAATGTTTAAATCATACTTTTCCTTCCATCTTTTTGCCATTTGGTTGATGTATTGTATTGTAAATGGTTTTCTTGTTTTCTTGTTGTAGAAAATCAACTCGTTCGGGTTTGGTCTTTTCATCAACAAGTAAGCCTCATCAATTCTTTCTTGTGTCTGCAAGTTGAATGGAATCTTTCTGGTTTTACCAGTTTTCTTTTCCGTTACTGTAAGCGAGCAGCGGTTCCAGATGTCATGCCATGTTAATGACAATACATCTGAGCACCTTAACGCTGTACAGAAAGATAAACGAGCGTAAAGTTCCCAGATGTATTTCTTATCCTTATGAAGTTCTTTTAATAACTTCTTGAACTCAGACATTGGTAAATAATCGCTCTTTGTCAATTGATTCTTTTTTGCCATAATCGTATCTTTTAATAATTACGATGCAAAGATACAAAATATTTTTGAATTCGACACGATTCGACACGATTAATATCAATTCGACACGATATTTTAACACAAATTAATGTAAACGTGTGAGTTACGAGTTGTATTTTACCAATTCTTTAAATTCTTCAATATCTAATATTGTCACACCCAAAGACTCTGCTTTTGTTATTTTGGAGGACGTAGCTGTTTTGTCTTTTACAACAAGATGCGTTGTTTTCTTTGATACTGAACTGCATGTTTCGCCACCTTCATGTTTGATGAACGATTCCAGTTCTGCATCACGGAATCCAGATACGCACACTTTCATACCAACGCAAGTTCCGTCTTTGTTAACTTCATCTTCTTTTGGTTCCAAGAATGTGAGTCCAGATTCCTTGACAAAATGATAGAACGGTATTACTCCATCATAGAAGGATTGGAAGGTCTTAGACGCATTTGCATATACCTTATCACCTTTCTGAGGTGGTGTATATTCCATTCTGAAGAATTTGTCGTAGTCATCGCTTTCAGCCAACTTGTCAAGAATTTTTTGTGCCTTTACCTTTCCAATTCCAGTAAAGCAGTCACTTGCTTGCATGAGTGTTGGGAGTTCTATTCCTTCAAGGAGTTTCTTGTTGTTCTCCAAAACAATACTTGCAATGCCATCACCAAATCCATCAATTCCTAACAGTTCTTTTGCTGTCACGGTTAAGAAATCATGTACGGTAGTTTTGCCTATGTTCTGGATTTTTGCAATTGTTTCTTCACCCATATTTTCGGCACCGCATTGTGTGTAGAAGAATACGATTTTTGCAAGTTGTATTCCCTGGCATAATGGACTTGTACAACACAACTCTATTCCATTGCTGTTCCATGAAGTTGGAAATCCGCAGTGAGGACATTCTGCAAGTTCATCCCATAATCTTTCTTGCTCTTCTGTTGTTGCTGGCTTAAGAGTTTCGATGATTTTTGGTATTACTCCACCAGATCTTGTTACAAGAATTTTTGCACCTTTTGCAATTTCGTGATCATTAATCCATCCAGCATTATACCCAGTAGGATTCTCCATATTGCAGTCACCTGTGTTCACCATTTCGATGTTCACAACAGGCTTCAACGCACCAGACTTACTTGCCTTCCATGTGATACCTTTTACGGTAGTCTCAAATGATTCTGTGAAATCTGGGTGCTTGTATGCTATTGCGTACAAAGGGTTGCCAGTTGTCTGATGTCTTCCGATTGAATTCCAGATAGAAAGCTTGTTGATATATACAACAATTCCATCAATAGGGTATATAACAGACCATTCCTTAAAGAGAGACAGAAGCATTTCTTCTGTAACATCTTTAGTTTTTACTTTCTTGTGTAAATGTGGCTGTTGATAATCCATACAGATTGCTGTAATAGCCTCTCCAAAAGTCTCAAACGAGTTGAGTGTGCTGTTGTCCATTCCATATCTGAAGAATGATGCGTGAGCGATTTCCTTACAAGGCTCATCTCTGTTTAGGAAGCCAGCAGCTGTGTTACGAGGAGATTTATAAATGTCTCCAGTGTATTCTGAACGTTTGCCTTCAAAGTTCTGTCTCCAGCTTTCACGAGTAATGACAAATTCGCCATAAGTGAATAAATATCTGGTGTCAGAAACAATGTTGGCAGCAATGCAGTGTGCTGTACAGTCTTGCCCTTCGTTTTCGGCACCACCACGAGACCATGCTTCACCAGTTTGTTCATTGTGGAGAAGAGATAGGCCATCAAATTTTGGCATAAGTATCAGTTCTGTGTCAGCATGTAGTCCAAGAGAAGTAAACCACTTCTTCAGTTCATTGATGTCTTTTACCTTATTCAATGATTTCATAGGAAGAGGAAGCTTTCTCTTTCTTGAAGTTGACACTGGAGATGGTTCTACATGTTTGAACCACTCGTTTTCTGGGTCGAGTTCTTTCAGTTTCTCGATCTCAGCATCGTACACTGCATCCGTAACTATAGGGGTGCCAGCACGATAAGCAGTATTCTGCTTCTTGATCATTTCAAGAAGGCAATCTACTGTAATATTTTGTATATTATATTCTGTTCCCATATTAATCCAAAAGTTGTTGTCTGGTTGAAATATTTCTGTTTCTGTCAGCACGTTTAGCTGACTTTCCCCAGGAATCCATAATGTCGTTGTAAGAGTTCTCGAATAGCTTACAAGCAAGGTCGTAAAGCTGTGGCATCATATCAAGCTCTTTCTCAATGTAATCCATTGCATTACCTTTGTATGTAACATTGTTCATGCGAGTAAATACATTGACGTGATATTTTGCGTTGAATTCTGTGTAAAGACGATGGAAAGAGTCCTTGATTTTAGCCACACCATTCTTTCTGATAATCTCATTAATTCGTTGGCGCATATCGGCAAGACTAATATCTTTGACTAACGTTTCAATTACCTTTGTCTTATGAGTGTTGTCTTGCTGAAGAGCTACATTCTCTTGTTGTGCCAACTGGAGTTGCTTACGTTCTTCTATCCATTTCTCAGCACGCTTTACAGGGTCTTCGATTTGGTAAGAAGGAATGTTACCTTCACGCAAACGATTTTCGCATTCGATGAAGTATCTACGAGCTTGTTTACCACGCTCGTTGTTCTCAACCATTGAAAGCTCTTTTGCCATATCAATTGACAAGGCATATTCTGTTGAAGGTCTTCCTCCATTAGGGTTTTCGCCAAATCTGGCGAAAACCTCAAAGTCTTGATTTTCAACGAATCCGTACTTCTTGATTCTGTCTTTAATCCAGTTAGAGAAGTCCTTTCCAACACCAAGAAAATTGTGTAACTCACGTGCGCTAACAGCACGTTTACCATTCTCTTCTGAGATATGAATTAGCTCAGATGTGCCAGTTGCTACAACTTGTGTTGTATTTTTATGGTTCATATTGTTTGATTGTATCTTTTTGCAAGTTTCGACAATCCAGTCGATTGCTTTCTGATTTTCTTTAGATATAATGCCATGATTTCCAAGTCTGCATAATGTTGGTAAATCAAAGCTTTCAATTGCTTGAAGCGTGCCTCCATCTTTGAAGAATACAATTCTTACGTATGAATTACATCTAACGTTTAGTTCTTCATACGGAATATAGCTACATCTGAACAGTTTTTTAACATCATATACATTGATATACACTGTTCTTTCGATAAGTCGAAATCTGATGAATCTTGCGTTGTATTCTAATTTGATAACTTCTGGATGGTCGGCTCTAACAGGTTTTGCCATAATAGTGTGTAAATATGTGTGCGCCTAATAAGACGCACACGACTTAATTACTTAACTCCAGTATGGCCATATCCACCATCACCACGGTCTGTTTCGTCAAGTTCTGTAACTTCTACGAAATCAGCTTGCTCGTGTTTGGCGATGACCATTTGAGCGATTCTCTCACCATCGTTAATGATAAAGTCTTCTTGTGAGAGGTTTACAAGAAGAACCATAACTTCTCCACGATAGTCTGCATCAACTGTTCCTGGAGTGTTAAGCACTGTGATGCCATGCTTCAAAGCCAGACCGCTGCGAGGACGAATCTGTGCCTCATAACCAACTGGCAGTGCCATGTAAATACCTGTAGAAATGAGCTTTCGCTCCATTGGGTGAAGTGTAAGCGACTCGTCTATATTAGCACGCAGATCCATACCAGCACTCTGAGATGTTGAGTATGCTGGAAGCTCGTGCTTTGACTTGTTAATCACCTTTACCTTCAACTGATTGTTTTTTACTTCTGTTGTCATTTTCTTTGTTTTTATTATATTTCCAATTCTTTCGATTCATTGCAATGTTGGTGTATACTCTTCTTTTTACACCACATAATTTGTCATATTCTTCTAATTTAAGTGTGCCGACATCTGACAAGTCTATTTCAACATTATCATTGAAATATCGAAAGTAATATTTGCCGCACGACATGATTTTCCCAAGACATGCGTTTGAGATGTTGCTTGGCTTTATGTCTGATATTCTTGCAGTTTCATTCAATGAAGCTGTAATAGCCACCAGAACCTTCCGATTATTGAAAATTAAAATAGATTTTGCCTTATGCCATTGTACATTAGCCATTCCATATTTGTTTTGCTAACTCTGGCGTGATTCGTTCCTTTGCAAGAGATATGATTTGTGTATCTGACATCACGAATCCTCTTGTAAATAATTCATCCATGACTTCATTCATGTAAGCGCAGAATTGCGGATCGACATAAGATAGGAACGGATAGCAAAAAGCTCCGTTAATCAATTGGTGCCCACTTTTATTAATGAGAACAAAATCTCCAGATTTCAAATCGTAAGTTTTAGCAATTGCTTGAATCTGAAAATTGAACTTTACAAAGAAGTCCTCAACAGTTAATTCCTTTGATGGGTCTTTAGATGTAAAATATTCAGTAGCATCAAAGAATCTGCTACCATCACTGTGTGTTCCAAAAAGGAGTTTCGGGAATTCTGGAATAGATACTTCAGTACATATTGTTTGTACGATTCTTCCAGTACCCATTGGAGATGTCATTATGCAACGTCCTTTTCGTGTTTGCTCTTGGTTACAAGAACAGACTGAGCCTTGTCGTATTTGACATTTCTGATGACCCAATCACGTGTCTCTCCAACATGCTTCAAATGCGTTGAAATGAGCGATGCTGCCTCTTGTGGTGTTGTTGCAGGAATATAAAGCGTTTCTGTGCTACGCTTCTCCTTTCCATTTTCTTTCAGTTCAATATAGTTTACTTGAACTGAATAAAGTCCAACCTCTGTTTTGTCACTTTCTTCAAAGTAATAAACAAACAAGCCGCCAACCAATTCTGTGTCGGTAACGAATGTGTTGTTGTAAATCACATCTGCAATCTTTGTCTTGAGGATTTCGTACTTAACCGTTGACATATCGTCAATAGCCTTGTCTTCCATCAACTTGAATGCAGTTTTTTCTGCATCTGTGTAATTAGATGCCATTACCAGGTCCTCAGACTTAATGGTGTCGATACCACCGTCTTCTTTCTCTCCCTGGTAGGTCATTTTGATTCTGTAAAATTCTGTTTCCTTACTCATTTTACTTGAATTTTGATTAAACAATTAAATTATCGGTGCAAAGATATATATAATATTTGAAATGGCAAAATAAAAATATCATTTTAACATATAATAATACAAAAAACGCTTGTAAACAAGGGTGTTGTGTTGATATTCCTATAATTTTGATTATTTATATATTGGTTGTGATAATATTATATAGGTAAAATATAGCCCAACATTAAAAAGTCGATAAAACTATTCTTTGAAAAACTCTAAATATATGGATAATATCGGTACTGCGGCAACGTTTCATGGCACATACCTGGAGAGTATTTTTAGAACAAGCAAGAAGACCATTCAAGAATATGTTCGAGAAATAGACAGACATTGCAGATATAAAACTGTTCAATCTGACGTTTCTAGAGGTGTGGTTTTGGATGATAGAGGCCCGCTGATGGATCTTTATGAGGCATGTGTTCAACAAGATGCTCATCTTCATGGTGTGCTTGAAACTGTTAAGTCACAAATTATAGGTGAGCGTTATATGCTTGCTCGACAAAATGATCGTGGTAAGTATATAAAAGATGTGGAAGAGACAAGAAAAATACAAGGTTCTCAGTTCACAAAAATCATTCAAGGTATTGTTGAAGCTAAATGGTATGGATATACCTTGCTAGAAATAATGCCAGATATTAACCCTAGGACAGGAAAGCTTAAAGAGGTTAATATTATAGAACGTAGAAATGTACTTGCAAACCAATGCCGTGTTGTCAAGCGACAAGGACAGTGGTCTCCTGGATGGGATTTGAATACACAAGCGTATTCAACCAATTATGTGTTAATTAATACTGGAGACTTGGGTTTGTTTTCTGCAACTACACCATTGATTCTTGCAAAGAAATTTACTGTTGCAAATTATGTAAACTTCTCTCATACCTATGGTCAACCAATCATTCATGGAAAGACTGACTCTGAGAGTACACAAGATAGACAAAGACTTGCGCAAAATATAGCGAATGCAGCTCAGAATAAAATTATAGTAACAGGACTCAATGATTCTGTTGATGTTAAGACATTTACGATGTCAAATTCTGAGCATATTTACACAAGTCTTATTGATTTTGTTAACAAGGAAGTTTCTAACCTTATTGTTGGTTCTGAAACTATGTCTGGTGAAACACAGTCATACGTAGGTTCTACGTCTGCTCACCAGGATATTTTTAGAGAGCGCATTGAGGCTTATCGTGATTTCATTGAAAACATGATGAATGAAGAGATTATTCCTAGACTTGTTGCAATGGGTTATATTTCACCAGGTCTTGAATTTAAGTATTCAAATCGTGTAGAGATGAATAACAAAGATAAGATTTCTTTGTACGACTTTCTGACGAATAAATATGTAGTGTCACCAGACGAAATTGAAAAAGAGTTTGGTATAGTTGTTGGTGAGCAGTTTAATAACACGAATGGTATTAACGGTGGTCCAGCGGCACCAACTGGTGGCGAATCTCCACATGATAGAAGAATCATGTCTGACGAGGAATATTTTAGACGCTATGGCCATAAACGAGGGGAGAAAAAGAACGTTGAAAATTTTTTCGAGGAAGAGGAATAGTTGGTAGCGTTTCCTCTTCCAAAGATAATGCCGATGATATGGCAGAATACAATGCTATCTTATCAATTTTCAAAAAGTTCTTAGAAAAGTATCAGAATGAAACTGATAGATGGGAATTGCTTCAAGCAATCATTGATATGCGTATTGAATTTATGGTAAACCATGCCTTGAAAGGGTTTAATTTAAGCCTGGAGGATGCAATGGATTTGGTACGTAGCAAAAACAATGGATTGACTTCACAGGACAAGGAAAGTCGCAAAATATTGCTTGCTGCGTTAGACAATATCATAGATTTTGCTGTAGCAGAAGAGTTCCAAATGGCCTATAAGGTGTCTAAAATTTATGATTCTGAAGATGAAGAGAACGAGGAGAATTGTGAAGACATTTGTTATTTATACAATCATATTTATGCTAATGTTGAAAATGACGATGTTAATTATGCTATGGGCATAGCTTCTGGATGGGTTAAGTACAATGAGTCAACAATCTTGACATATATGACGCAGGGTGATGAGCGTGTTAGACCTTGGCACCTTGCATTGGAAGGAACAAGCTATCCAAAGTCATCATTCCCAGCATGGCTTATTCCACCTATAGATTATGGATGTAGATGCTTCTTGATAGAAGAAGGCGATGATGTTCTGAATCATAAAGACTTAGCAAATATAGAGTCTAAAATTGTAGATAAGCCAGATTTCATAAACCCTATTTTCTCTGATAGCGTATGTAAGGGTGGAAAAATATTTGGAGCACAGCATCCATATTTCCAGATACCAAAAGGTTATAAAAGAAAGTTGAAGTCTATTTCAAAGTCAATGAAGGAAAAATGGCTGGACAAGTAATAACGCCAAAGCAATTAATGATGCAGTGGGCTGTATTGCCTAATAAGTTTGAGGTTAATGTATTTAACTTTGAAACAATAATGGGTGATGCAGCCAAGCATATTTTTAAGCAGTCTTTTTATTTGAGACGTTTTAATTCTGCAAGTTCTTTTGCTTGGCAACCTAGAAGAGACAAAAAGCGGCACCCATTACTTGAAGAAACTGGAAATTTGAAGAACTCAATAGTATGGAAGCATTTTAAGGGTGCCGGTAATAAACGTGGCGTTTCCATTTATACTGATCCATTTGCATTTAAACATAGTAAAAGGCAATATGGAAGAAACTTTTGTTATGCTGCTGTTCATAATGACCCAAGTGGCTCCCATACTTATGGTAATACAGGTGTAAGAAGCATTCAAAGACAGTTTATTGGATATTCTACGGTGTTAAATGATAAATTACAATCTTATAGTATTCGTATTTTTGATGGATTTCCTAAATGAACGATATAAAGAACCCATTAATTGTTCCAACTCGTTTGGTCGATAAACACAAGAAACCAGATGAAGACAAAAAGGTTGAAACACCAGAAATTCCAGATGATACAACACAAGAAGAGATTCAAGATAATCCTATAATCAATGTATATAGGGCTGTAAAAAGAGTCTTGGAATCTATTCGTGTTGACCCAAACGATGACAATTCTGATAGATTGTTCAAGACGGTAAAGATAGATAATGGTCAGTTTGAACGCATTATTCGTTCTAAGGGAAATACTGAATACGCAGTAGCCTTCCCAGCAGCATTTGTCAGATTTGTAAATGTAAGGTTCTTAGTTGCACAGCAACGAATTGGTGAAGGGCGTGCAACAATGAGAATAAGATTTGTTCTCAATAATTTGAATAATAGTGATGATGAGGTTGAGTTGCAGGGATTTAATGTTTTTCAACGTGTCAATGATGCCATCCAGGATGCCAAAGACCATGAATCTGCATTGAATGAGAGATGTAATCTTCAGTATTTTGATATGCCAGAATCACTTGACAATGGCTTGCAACCATACTGGATAGATTATGAAATATGGTTTAGAACAAGTTCTTCATTCCAATATCGAAATTGGATTGATAGATATTTGGTAATGCCACCATACACGAATCATTCTGATGCTCTAGAGCACGATCAAGACAATCATGGCGATCATCAAACACCTAAGTTTGAAGATGTTGCAAATTTTGAACCTCATGTTGATACAGATGGAGAAGGTGGTGGCGATACCGATGATAATACAGGTGAATAATACAACTATCTAAAAAAATACATTCTATTCTTTGAAAAAATCGGAAATGAATAGCGAAGAATTAAAATATGTTGTTGGAGAAGCGCATGAAGACCAACCTGCTATTATGCGCTTCTATGGCAGAATAGATGACTGTAGTACACGACAATTCAATGATGAGTTTTTGTGGCTCCACGATTACATTAAACCTTCTAAGATTATAGTTTGCATTAACAGTGAAGGTGGAAGTGTTTTGTATGGAATGAGCACATTCAGTATTCTTCTGGAAAGTAAGATTCCTGTAGAAACCGTTATTGATGGATTGGCTGCTTCAATGGCTTCTGTTTTATGGGCCGCTGGAAGCAAGGCGTATATGCGTGACTATTCTATCTTGATGATTCACAATCCATTCTTACGTAGCGGAAATAAGGACAATATGGATCCAGACACGCAACAGACGGTAAATGCTTTCAGAAAGCAGATTGAAACAATTTATCGTAAGCGTTTTGGCCTGTCAAAAGAAAAGGTACAGTCCATAATGGATGGTGATGAAGGATGTGATGGAACCTATTTTGATGCTCAACAAGCAGTTGATGCAGGTATCATTCCAGTAGAAAATATATTGAAAACTTCTAAACAAGTTTGTTCAAAGGTAAAAAACCAGATGAAAGACTTGACAGATGCAGTTGCAATACAAAAAATGATGGTTGATATTTGCGCTGAAGCAGGTGAAATTAAACCACAACAAAATAATGGTTCTATTCCTAATCAAAATCAGAACGAAAAACAAAATTCTCAAGAAATGAATAAAGAACAAGATGTATTCGCTTTTGGTTCTGTTTGTGCTCAACTTGGTTTGCCAAAGGATTCTGAGGTTGCTGATGTTGTAAATCAGCTCACAGAACTTAAGAATGCAAAGGAACAGTTGAAGACAGTACAGGCTTCTTATGATGCGTTAAAGATTGAGAAGGCTGGTGTTGAGACAGAACTGAACAACAAGAATGAAGAGTTGGCTTCTGTTAAAAATCAGTTGAAAGTATACCAGGACGCAGAGAGTGCGGCAAAGGATGCTGAAATTGAGTCGCTTATTGATGCAGCTGTGAAGGCTGGAAAGATTAAGCCAGAGTCAAAGGAGCAGTGGGTTGAGATGGCTCACTCGAATCTTGAAACCGTAAAGGCAACTTTGGATTCTATCACAGGCCGTGAGAAGATTTCAGAGCAAATCGCAACTGATCCAGCTAATATTGACAATGCCAAGGATAACTTGACAGAGGCACAGAAAAAGCTGCAAGCTGAAATTGAGGCTCGAATCGCCCCAGATTTTCAATTTAATACACTTGACTAAAAACATTATAAATAATATATGCCAAGTTCAGTAAATTTTGCGCAAAATACCTATAGTGGTGAGGTCCTTGAAGACTTGTTAACCTATACAGCGCAAGGTAATGATACATATAAGGAAGGTCTTATCCATATTAAGTCTGGTATTCAGTATAAGTATGCGATTCCTTCTGTTGAGTTGGGTAAAATCATCCAGGACAATGTACCTACACCAACTACCCAGGGTGCTGGTGCTGGTACAGAGGGTGGCTTGAATCAATATACGCTCAATGAGCGTTATTTGGAGCCAAAGGATTTCATGGTTTACCTTGAGTTTAACCCTCGTGATTACGAGAAGTATTGGAAATTCGCACAGCCAAATGGTAATCTTGTGTTTCGTGACCTTGATCCAAAGCTGCAAGCCACTATGCTTCGCCTTTTGATTGAGAAGAAGAACGAGTATATCGGTGAGTCTATCTGGTGCTCTGCAAAGGGTGGCAAGGCGGCTGCTAAGATTACAACTCCTACTGACGGTACAGATATTGGTGGCGACAATGCTGGTGGTCCGATGAAGTATTTCGATGGTGCAATTAAGCGTATTATTGACAATACCAAGGACGATGCAACAGAAGCGGATAAGGCTGGTGGCCAGTGTATTATCGCTGGTAATACAGAGCTTACCACTGGTGAGCAAGTAGAGGCTGCTCTTCGTGCCATGTGGCGTAAGTGTCCAAAGGCTGTACGTAAGAATTCTAACCTCGTTTTTGTAACTGGCTGGGATGTTTGGGATTTGTACGATCAATATCTCAACGACAAGCAGGTTAAGTACTCAGACAACACCAAGATTAATGAGTATCGTTTCAAGGGTAAGCGAATCATCCCTATCGTAGGCGTTCCAGAGCACACTATCGTTTTGGGTGTATTCTCTACTGGTATGGACTCTAACCTTTGGATGGGCGTTGATTACGCTAATGACTCAGAGGTTGTTAAGGTTGAGCGTTTGCAGGCCAACAGTGAGCTTTACTTCTTCCAGATGCGTATGAAGATGGACGTAAACATTGTTCGTCCAAAGGAGATTACTGTTTGGACAGCTTACAAGGCTACTGAGTAATACCAACTTAGATACTTCAAAATATATTTTTAAAGGGAGTGGGGCTTGACTCCATTCCCTTTTTTAGATTTTACACAAGTTATGGCTAGATTAAAGAATAAAGAGGTGCCAGAGAGTGCCGATGAAATTAAAAATGTTGACATAGCCCCAGAAACAACTCCAGAAGTTCCAGCGTCAGTTGATGAAAATCCAGAAGATGTTGTAACTGAGAATGTGGACACAAATACAAATGATGACAAACTTCCACAAGATCCTGCTCCAGAGGAAAAGAAGGAGAAAAAGACTTCAAAGCGTGGTTCTAAATCAGAAAGTCAGGCAACTCCAGAAGTTCCAGCGTCAGTTGATGCAATCTTGAAGAAGTTTAGTCAATATGATGAATTGTATGTAGATAGTACTGGCTGTGTTTATACAAAGGACACCCAACCATCCATTATTGGTGGTGCTATTCTTTACAAAAATCCATACTACAATTAATATTAATCAATCAAAGATATGCCTTTAGGTGGTGTTTTTATGAGCGATACCGATGGTAACATTGGAACCAGCTCAACAACCTCAACTGAGAAAGTCACTGGTTTGCTGTTTGATATTTCAAAGCAGCCTAAGTTCTTTACTGCTGGTGCTGGTCTTGCTGTTAAAAATAAATTGCAGGGCAATGTCATAGAGATTAACTCTATGGACGATTTGGCCGAACTCGGTATTACAAAGTATTCTGGTGACAGTTCAAAGGATTTGCTTTATGGCATTCCTTATTATCATATTGACCATTTCTTCAAGATACAGGGTGAGAATGGTCGTTTGTTTATCATGTTTGCTGATTGTTCAAACAACTGGGATGCAATCACACAAATGCAGCGTGCCGCTCACGGTATGATTAACCAGCTTGGTGTTTGGACGGACCAGCCTCTTTGGAAGCAGACAGACACAGGTGCTTCAAGTTATACATTGGATTTGGTGACAGATTTGAATTCAAAAGCAAAGGCTCTTGCTGATGAAAATTCTCCATTGTCTATTTTGCTGAGTGCAAACACTTCTTATGTATCTGGTACCGCAGATAATGTAAAGACTATTGATTTGAACAAGATTCCTTCTTGTATCAATAGTGAGCGGTATGTCAGTGTTCTTATCAGCCAAGGCCTTGATACAGATGTAACAAATATGCAGATCAAGAATACAGAGAATCTTACTCCAGTAGGTGTAATTGGTGCTGCTCTTGGATGCCTTGCAGATGCTTCTGTAGAAGAGTCTATTGCTTGGGTCAACAAGTTCAACCTTATCGGTTACTTCCCAGACATAGAGCTTGGTTTTGGCAATTCTACACTCGGTACAGATGGTAAGCTTACAAGTTCTCTGAAGTATTCTTCTTTGAATAAGGTGCAGGTAGATGGCCTTGTTGATAAGGGTTATATTTTCTTGTGCAAGTATCAAGGAAAGGAGAATGGAGTTTACCTTAGTGGTAATCAAACTTGTTCAAACGGTGACTACCGTACCATTGCACGCAATCGTACCATAAACAAGGCAAGACGTGCTGTTCGCAACGCTCTTTTGCCTTATGTACATTCTCCTTTGAAGGTTGATCCTAGCACTGGATATTTGTCTGCTGCAAAGATTACCATGTTCCAGAATCTCGTTGGAGACATTCTTAAGACCATGCAGACTAACGAGGAGATTAGTGGTTACGCAGTTACAATTGATAAGACTCAGAATGTATTAAAGAACGATACACTGATTATCAAATTTTCAATCGTTCCAGTAGGCGAGGCTAACGAGATTGACGTTGTAGAGGGCCTTGCTTTAAAAAATAAGTAATTGACACATGGCAGTAATTAATAATGTGGCCTACAGCTGGTCAATGATTCGTGTCTCAATTCCAGCTCTTGATATTTCAGAGGACTCTACTATCATGCAGGGTATCTCTGAAATCAAGTGGAATAAGAAACGTAAGGTGGAGACTAATTATGGACGAGGTGGTGATCCTGTAAACCGTGGCTTTGGTAACAAGACATGCACAGCATCAATCACAATGGACTACAACACCGTCTCCCAGCTTCGAGCATTGGCTGGTTCACTTATGGACCTGGGTGAGTTTGATTTGATTATTTCATTTACAAACGCATACGCTGGTGAGGATTGGCAAGCTGAGACCGTAACTCTGAAGGGCTGTCTTTTCAACGAGGATGGCTTTGAGAGTAAGCAAGATGATACCAATATCACAAAGGAGTACGACTTGAATCCTTTTGATATTATAACAGGAGAAGGTACTAGTTCATGGCTGTAACTTCAATATAATGTGTTTTAAGGGAAGGATCGAAAGATTTCTTCCCTTTTTTCAAACCTGCTAACTTTTAAACTCACTATTCATAAATAAAAACAATATTATATTTAAGTTATGACTGATACAGAAAATGTAAATTACATGGAGGACGAGAAACTCCAGAAAGAGATTGTGGCAAAAGTAAAGGAACTTCGTGAGGCTGACCCTAAGCTGAAGCGTGTGTTCCCAATCATGGTTATTGGTGATGAGGAGTTTGGCGAGAAGCCTTATTATGTAGCTTATTTCAAGCAGCCTCCTTTTACCGCCTTCAGTACATACCTTTCACTTTCACAGAAGGACCAGGCAGGTGCTATGCGTCAGCTTGCTAAGGACTGCTTTGTTGATGGTGACAAGGAGTTGGTTAAGGACGATTCATTATTTATTTATGGCACCATGCCTCAGTTGGGCAGAATCATTGAGTTGCGCCAGAGCAAGCTGGTAAATTTATCGACCGCTGGAAAGTAAAAGACAGTCAGTACTTTAGACAAAGACTAATATATATACGTCATTATTTTCCAGCAATAAACGTGGACGAGTTGGACGATGAGTTGTTTGCTCAATTTTCAGAGGATGCTTTATGGTTGCATGAGCAAATGGTTATAAAACAGTCTGCGAACTCACTTGGAATGCTTGCGTAAATAAATAATTTATTTTGTATTTTGAAGCCTCTTGCCTGGTTTGGTAAGAGGCTTTTTTAATCTTGATACTTCAACCTTCAGCTATTCTTTTTAAAATTAGAATAACAATGGATTATACAGTTAATTATCAAATAAATGTCAATTCAACACCAGCTCTTGAATCAATTCGTAAGTTCCAGGAAGCTACTCAGCAAATGGAAGCTTTGACCAAGAGGTTTGATGTCGTTTCAAAGAGCATAGGTAAGGTAAACTCTGCTTTTGCATCTTTGAACAGAAACCATGTCAAAATGGATGTTGATACAACTAGAGTTGAGCAAAAATTAACTCGTGTACTTGCCCTTCTTAATGAAGTAAGGGTTGCTGGAAATGCTATCAGTCAAGGAAAAATTCAGAAGGTGATGTCTGCTCCTATGGCTGGTGTGTATAATGGTAAAAATGCTTCTACATCATTTACTGGCAATAAGGTCAATACACGAGCTGCGCAATCCGATTTGACTAACCTTATGAAGAAGATCTCTGATACACAGCAGAGTATCAATAATATTAACAAGAGATATATCAATCCAAAGGCACGTACCAAGACTGCGATGGAATCTCTTGATAAGCTCATTGCTAAAATCGAGCAGGTTAAGTCAATGAGTAATATTACAATTACTGCATCTGGTCCACGTCAAGGAAAATCACAAACTTCTACAGGTGCTTCTGCTGCGGCAGCTGGTGCCGCTGGAGCCGCAAGTGCAACAGGTCAAGCAGCTTCAAGAACCACATCCAGACGAACATCTTCTGGAACCCCAGTAAATAGAAGTTTGTTCCCATCTGTTCGACAAGTATTGGGTCCAACATACGCAACAACAGGTACAAATGTAGCTGCTGAGATGGTTAAGGGTATGGGTGTTGCATACGGACTGAGTTCATTGATGTCTGGAGTTACAAAGGTATTCCATGATGCGACAACTTATGATAATATTTCGCAAACAACAAAGAATATTCTTGGAACTCACGATACTTCAGCCAACTTTGACGAAAAGTTTGCGAAGGCTAATGACATTATGCGCCAAGTTGGTGTTGAGACTAAGTTTACAGCACCACAAGTAGCTTCTGCTGGTAAGTTCTTGGCTATGGCAGGTATGAAGGTTGAAGATATTCAGCAAGCAATTAGCCCAATTGCAAATTTGGCTATTGTTGGCGATACTGACCTTGGCTCTACTGCTGATATGACTACTAATATTATGACCAGTTATGAAATACCAGCAAAGCGTATGGGTAATGCGGCAGATGTATTGACTATGACATTTACAAAGACAAATACAACTCTTTGGGATTTGGCAGAGTCATTTAAATATGCTGGTACTGTTGCACATCAATCTGGAATGTCATTTGAGAATGCTTCTGCTGCTCTTGGTGTATTGGGAGATGCTGGTATTCAAGGTTCACATGCAGGTACAACATTGCGTATGATGCTCCTTAACATGATGAACCCAACTAAGAAGGGCAAGGCAGCTTGGAAGGCTCTTGGAATAAACGTGAAGGATGAGAATGGAAATATGCGTGATTTCAATACAATTCTCTCAGAATTGAATGAGAAACGCAAGACATTATCAGCTGGTGACTTCCAGAGTCTTATTAACAATATGTTCCGTGTAACAGCGGCTCCAGGTGCGCTGGCCTTGATTCAAAATGCAGATAAGGTAAAACAGGTAACGGATTTGAATAGAGATAAGTCTATTGGTTTGTCTGAAAACCTGGCAGATGAGAAGAAGAACACTATACAAGGTCTTTGGTATCAGATGACTTCTGCATTTACAGAGAGTGGTATGCAGGGATTTGAGCAGATGCAAGATGCTATACGAGATTTCTTGAAACGAATGATAGCTCTTATGAAGTCACCAGAGTTTGCACAAGGTCTTAAGGACATGATGGATTTGTTCTTGAAGACTATTGATTCAATGGTTAGCATGTTTAAAGCTATTATGAGCGTTTGGAATGCTTTGCCAAATTGGAGTAAGAGTTTTATTGCGGATTGGATTAAGTGGCACATGTGGCTTAGTTTGGGAGCAAGTACTATTAAGAGTATATGGAGTGGATTTATGATGATCCGTGGACTTTTGCAGGGACAACTCTTGTATGGAATTGCTAATTTTACATCAAAGATTATATCTGGTGTAGCTGCATTTAAGGAGTTTTACATATTGTCACGTATGTATGGCATGGGTAGGTTTGCTTCTTTTAGCAATGCTGCAATGCAGATGGGACTTATTGGTGGAGCCAATGTTGCAGCACAAACTGCTGGTACCGTTGGCGCAACAGGTACAGGTATATTGTCAAAAGTTGGTGGAGCTAGTATTTTGTCAACTATAGGCAATATAGGAAAGTGGATGCTATTTACTAAAGCAGGTTTGATAACTGCTGGTGTAGGTGCATTGGCCGCTTTGACAATTTATACTATTAATGCTCGCAATGCAACAATAGACGCATACAATGCAAATGTAGAATGGGCGAATAGCTTCCGTACTCTTGGGTCTTTATCAATGAAACTAAACAACGAGAGCGATGTATTTGCTGCAAATATGATTGCTGCCAGCAGCCGTATCGCTACAGAGAACGAAATGGTGAAAGCTGCTGCTGATAACTGGAAACGTTATTGGGCAGAGAAAAATGGATCAAAGGCTGGTTCTGACAAGGGAAAGAACTTCTTTGAAACAACCAATGGTGAAATTTACAAGGAAGCATTTAGTAATATTGGCGGTCTTAAGAACGCTTGGGGACAAATATTTGGAAAGAATTTAACTGAGCAATACACTCCAGTTATTGAGCAAATGGCTGGAGTGAAGGCAGGAAGTGGATATAAAAATCTTATAACAAAGCAATTTAATCAACAGTATTTGAATTTGCTAGGTCATAAGTTGTTGCTTTCTCCTGGAGGTATGATTGATGACAATACGGCACGTCAGCTTGAATTAATGAAGATAGGTGCCGACCCGAATAACGAAAGAGTGCAGGGCTATCGTGAATGGATGCTGAAACAAATAGCCGTTGCTCCTAACCAGTCTGAGCGTTACAAGGTCATCAATCAAGGATGGCAACAATTCCATATCCCTAATAGTCAGATAGACAATACTCTGCATTATGGTGCCGCTCCAGACTATTTTGAGAATCCTACAGAGCATCAGATTTATTTCTCAAAGGCTACGGCTGACATAACAAATTATGTAATGTCAAGCATGAAAGATGCCTTCCTTGCTTACACACAGATTCTTGATGAGTTTGATAAGGGAAAGCAGATAGATCCGATGAAAATTCAAGATGTATTTGCTCGTATCACAGGAACAATGAATATCATCGGCTCACCTACTGGTGTTTTTGGTACACCAGAGTGGATGAAGCGTGTAAGACAGAGTAATGCCGATATGACAATATCAGATTTCCTCGGTGTTGTTAATTCTGCATTCTCAAATATGGCAACATTTATTGGTGAGGTTCCAGAGAGATATAGACCGTTGTTCGCACGATTCTTGGATAGAAATTATTGGGAAGGATTTTTCCCAGCAGGTTCATCTTTCTCTTTATCTCCAGGAGGATTTGGCGGCGGTGACAAGGTTGGCGATAAGAAGGTGTTTAATGGCAAACAGTATGTATATGAAATACGTGCTCCTTTTAAGGTTCCGCAATGGTATGATGCTAATGGTAATGTATATACGCCAAAGAAGCCTACTGAAACCGTTACTCCAACAACTACAAAGCGTTGGACTCCAAGTACAAATAAGGCTTTGAACCGTATTCACAGTGGTGCTGATGAATCAAAATACAAGAATCATTACAATAATAATGCGGCTGCTCCAAAACAGGTGATTGTACGCATTGGTAATTTGATGAATGTAGATAAAATTGACTTGACAAACGAACACAAGGCCGCTGCTGTAGCTACTCTTAAACAAGATTTAGCGGCAGCATTGCTTGATGTTGTTCAAGATTTTAACGAAAATGTAATCGGATAAAAATGAGTTTGTTTTCAAATTTACAATACAATGTTGCTGTTGGAGTCTCACAGTTAGGCTTCAACAGCGCATTTTCTCTCTCACGTTATAAAAAGAGAGATGGGCAGTTGAAGTTCTATTCTCCTCGTGGATATGAGAGCATGTATGTGTATGCTGCAAAGCGAACGCTTATGCAGACTGCATTTGCTAAAATAAATGACTTGTACCCAAGCTATCTGAGAAATATGGATAGAAAATCTGCTAAGGCTGCATATCTTCAGAACCAAGGCAAAGAGGTTAAGAAAATAATCGAAAATGGCAAGAAGATGGATGAGGAGACACGAAATAAAATGGGTGTTGTCCTTAAATATCGTGGAAAGGCAGCGAATGAAGGTCTTCTAATTTGGATTCCAACAGAAGATGGTAAAACACAGACATTGGAAATTCAAACATATTGGGACAAGATCAAGAATTTAAGTACAAATGAATCTGGCAATACTGAAAGCGTATTTGATAATACTAAAATAGAAGTTCCTGGAAGTATAGCATTTTGCGACCTTGGTGCCAACGTTAGTTCTCAAAGTTCGAATAATTTGATTCTTACAAAGGTACAGGGACGTGATTATTCAAGAAAGGAATTGGTGTCTGGAGGCGATATAAATTTTACCGTTACTGGCAAAATTGTAAGCAATTACCCAGACGTATATCCTTATGAAGATGTATCAAAGTTTGTGAAGCTGATGCAATACAAGGGTATTCTGAAAGTGTACAACATATTGTTTCAGCAATACAATGTAACACAGATGCTTATCAAAGACTTCCAGATGGGTCAAGATGATGGTTTTAAGAATGTACAGCCTTATCAATTTACTTGTGTTGCTGTTGAACCAGATGAAGTTGCTGATGTTGTTACAGACACAATAAATGCTCAAAACATTACAATAGCGCATCAAAAAAAGAAGGGGTGGACCACATTGATGTTGAATCAAGTTAAGGCTGCTGCTGCAAATCAAGCTGCCCAATTAGTTGAGTCATTAATTGCAGATACTATTTAGATATGGAAAGTTCAACACCTGTTCATTATCAAGATGGTCTTGATATTCTGGCATGTAAAATATTGGTTTGGGAACCAGCTGACAAGAACGTTATAGATAAAGATGATCCGTCTTCAGACAGATGTCTTACTATTCGTGAATGCGAGAGTATTGAGATAGAGGAATCTTACAAGAAGCTTATAGGAACAGCGTCTGTAAGATTCCCTCGTGGAACCATCATCAAGCGAACTATGACAAAGAATGATTTGGAAGACGATGGCACAACAAACGTTTATACAGAGAGATTGCAAGATGGAACGATAACGGAGAAACGTTCTGGGTCATCTACTGCAACACCAAAAGATTTCAAGGTTGGCCAGCGTATTCGCATATATCTTACGTATTACAGAAACAAAACTGGTGCTTATGAAAGCGAAGAAGACAGACAGAAGAACATTGATGAGATATTCGGGAATATGTCTCCTCAGTTTGATGGCTATATTGTCAAGTGTAGTGTATCTACTCCTATTGAGTTGAAATGTGAGAACCTGGCAAGTAACCTAAAAAGAAAGAATTGTAGAAAAATAACTACAGGAAACAATGCTACAGTCAATGATTTCCTCAAAGATGGTGGAAAGTACAATTTACTTAAAGGAACAGGATTAAAACTTCATCCAGATACAGCTAATATTAGTATTAATATTGGAAAGATTCAGTTAAGTAATGACTTGACAATTGCCGATTTGTTGACTGAATGGTCTAAATATAAGCTGTATTGCTTTATACGACCAGATAAAGATGGTAATCCGTGCGTGAAAGTTGGGCGGTCATATTTTTCTACTAAGACAGCTGAGTCTATCGTCAACAATGACAAATCATTGCAACCGAAGGTCATCCAGTTTGATTATCATGTAGCTTCTGATAATTTGAAGTTGATGCACACTGATCCAAAGTATTTGGCCGTATCAGCTGAAGGGTTCAAGTTTGAAGGTACAGGTAAGAATCAGAAGGAAGTTAAGTATAGCATAACAATTCGACTTAACCCAGAATGGACTGGTGCCAGCGATACAAAGCATAAAAAGTTCCAGTTGCTTAATGAGACAAAACTGTCTAAGAAAGCGATGAAGCTTGGAGCAACGTTAAAATCACAAACAAGAGACCATGTTGATTTGAGTCAGTATACAGTTATTCCATTCACATCAAGTAAGATTGGTATATCTGAAGAGGGGCTTATCAAAGAAGCAGAAGCTTATTTTGAAGGTTATAATATGAATGGTATAGAAGGAACAATAACGTTGTTTGGCGATTATAATGATCTTGAATCTGGTGAGAAAGTTGAAGTTCTTGATGTTCGGCAACCAGAAAAGAATGGATATTATCTTGTTGAAGAGGTAAATACAAAATTTGGAGTTGATGGCTACAGACAGACCATCAAGCTTCCATACTGTATTGCTAGACCAAAGAATAAATAATTATGAACCAACAGTTTAATGATCTTAGCGCAAATGAAGCAATTTACGAGGCGATTAGACAAATTGCGCTTCATAAACTTGTAAATCCTAAGAACAATGTGATTAAAAACACATCCAGGATTTCTGGATATGTTACAAAAATACATGCAGATGAGAATGATGAACTGTACGGAACAGTTGATGTCCAGGAGTACAATGACAGCCTTGCTAACAACCAGGCAAAGGATGAAGGATTGCTAGTAGGATTGCATGAAGGCGTGTTTTTGTCCGCTATTCAGAACAATGATAACGGACTCATAACAATACCTTATTTAAATTCGGATGTTGTTATTGCTACAGATCCAGACACATTGAAAGAGTATGTTGTAGCTTATTCTCATGCAGACACAGTTCAGATAGATACTCATACTAAAACAATAATTGGTGTAACTGAAACAAAGGAGTTTGAAGAATCTGAAGACTCTCCAGATGTTGATCAGCTTGAAAAAACTGGACTTCATGCTCATACAGAGTACACCAAAGAATATGCAAAGACTGAGGTTGCAAAAAGTGACAAAAATGAAGAAAAAAGTATTTTTGAAGTTACAGCTGATCAGATTAAGGCACTACATGATAAGGCGCAAATTGTTCTTGATGCAAAAGAAATACTTGCCAAATATAATGCTAAGGAAATTGTAATCAACGACAAAGGTGTCTATCTTGGAAGTGGAAAGGCCACCGAGCCAGCGGTTCTTGGAAATCAATTGGCAACGATATTGATAGACTGGCTTGGTGCCCTGTCTTCTATGTTGACTCCAACAATGATGGGTCCACAACCACCAGCAAATGTGGCAAAATTCGTGGCCTTGCAATCAAAGATTAATTCTTATAAGGCAGCCACATCTGGTTTCTTATCAAAGACAGTAAAAGTTTCAGAATAATGGTAAAGTTAAACGAAGGAATTGCCAAAATTAAAAAAGGCAGTACACTTGAATCGCTTTATAACCGCTTAAAGGTTGGAATGGAAGCTTCAGCAAACGAGAAGCTTCCAGATTGGACCAGTAGCGATTATGTTACCATTGGTGAGGATGGGCAGTATTCTGTAGATGAAGCAAAGATTAATTCTGAGGTAAAAGAATATCAAAGCATAACTCGTCAGAATACTGCTTTTTTACTTGCTGATGCTGTTGTTTCAAGTATAGGTGATGGAGGTGAGCCTGGAGAAGGAGTTAATGGTGCTGTTAAGATAACTGGAGATTCGATGACAGGAAAGCTTAACACGTTGTATGGCTTTTCTGCTGGTGACAATGGTGTTGAAATATTGACTGTTTACCAAACAGTGGCAGAGAACCCAGATGATCGGAAGAGCATTGTTAAGATAGATGGAGAGCTTCATCTTGGTCCAAATGGACTGTACATTAACGAATCGAATGTATTATCATACAATAATGATATTTTGGCTTTGAATGCTGGTAATATAGCATTGAACGCTGATAAAGTGACATGTACAGGAGAAATTGTAATTGGAGACCTGTCAATGTCTAAGGATGGTATTAGATTTCGTGGTTATGATTTCTATCATTCTGGAAATTCCAATAAGGAAGATGTTGACTGGACAATGAGAAATGGCGTTATCTCCCAGGATTTAACAGTTGGTGGGGTAAGTGTATTTAGCGGTAATGTATCTGCATTATACGGAGCTTCTTTAGGGTACGGTGGAAATGAAGTTTTTTCAATTTCTGCTGATAAAATAGCTACACTGACTGGAGACTTAAATATCTTATCTGGAGGCATTAAATTTGATGGTGACTATATCATTCATGTAAAGAATAAGAATGTCATATCGTTTTCTGCATCCAATAAAATATTGAATCTTGGAGATGATAATACCAGGGCAATTAGTTTACAGTCAAGTATATATGATGATGATTATGAGTATGAGCTGATTACAAAATTTGGTTCTGCTCATTTCCCAGAGTCTTTTAAGGCTGGACACGGTTTTGGCAATACATTGATAGAGACTTATAAAAATTCAGATAAAAATTCTGGAGTTATTTTTTGGAAATACTTGAAATTTGTAAGTGATGCTGGCCCTGGCTTTTATAGTGATGGCGATTCATTGCTCTTTGAGGCACCATATCATTACAATACCAATGTTGGTGAAGATGTTGTAGAAAATACAATTCAAAAGACAACAAAAATTGGTTATATAGATTCAACCAGTTTATACGCACCACTTGACAGAAAGTCATCTAGCTTAAAGTTTACTACAGATTCAGATTTCTATGTATTCGACAAACCAATAGAATGTGATACTTCAATAGGCATATCTGGATGCAAAACCAGGCTTTTGAAGAACGAGCTATTCTTCAACGATGGGGTATATTGGATCTCGTTGCAAGATGGTGTTAAGCATTATGGAAATGCTTACATGGTCAACGATATAGGCTCTGTTACATTCTCCAGTGGTTTTGCTGGAAGTGGATGGAAAATTTATAAGAATAAACTTACAGGTAATATATGTGCAACATTCGATGAGTTAACCATACGTAAGAAGATGCGTGTATATGAACTTGAAGTTCAAAAAATATCTGCAACAAATGGATCTCTTTGGGTTTCAGATGCTTGCAGTGGAGACTTAGTAGAAGAAATAACATAATGGCAGTATATCAATATAGAAAATTTAAGATTAGTGTTAGTGAGGACTCTAAAAAGACACAGGGGCTTCACGTGGGAGATATTGTTCGTAGACAATATTTCGACAATCCTAATTTGATATATTCTCTTATGTGTGTGCTCGAAACAGGTCAAGATACCGTAACCGTTATTGAGAACGGTGCAACTAAGCAAAAAAAGAGAGATTGGTTTATAGGAGCATTGCTTGAAGGCGATGTTCCTTCTACCAACGAAATACTTGATTTTGTGAGAGTTACAAACTTGTGGGATGCAAATAGACTTGGTGCAATTTATATGACATCTAGTGATGAACAGTCACCATATATAGATGTAATAGACGGTATTGCTGTAGAACAGAGTCTTTGTTATCCATCAAGTGTAAACAATGTTTCCTGGGAGGATAATTTTTCTCAATACAATGTTGTAGGAAAAGCATACGCTTCTGTAGAATACAAGAGAAGCGTTCTTGACAATTATCGTGTATGTTCTATAACTAAGAATTCTATAGCGTCAAGTCCGAATACTTTTATTGGACTTTCCCAGACATTTGAGCGTAATATTGAGAATCCAGAGCGTGTATTGGTGTCATATAAAATAAAGGCATCAAGAAACATGAATAATATTGTGGCTTCCATTGAATATGAAGACGAAACTCGTGTTGACGGAACATTAAATGTTGAAGCTACTACAGAATGGAAATATCAATTTCATGCTATCACGATAGATAATTCTGGAAGATATAAGAGAACATTTCGATTAAATGTAAACGATTCTTTGCAAGAAGGAGATAATGTCGAAATCGCAGATTTGAATATTATCCTTCTTTCTTCTGTTGCAAACTTTGCTGGTGGCATGAAGTTGCGTATTGGTAAACTGAGTGGAGTTAATGACCCTGTGTTTGGAACACTTGAAAACTATGGAGCCTATTTGCAGCGGTTATATGCAACTCAGCAGGTAAATATTTCTGGTACTTTGACCGCTGGAGATGAAAATGGATTTGGCTGTACGTTTTATGCAGGTAAAATTCATAAGAACGTTGTCATAAACAGTATTGCTTGTGATTTTGAGTCATCTACTGAAATTGTAGCAACAGACTCACCAGTTGGAATAGGAGAGGTATATAAGTCTAACAAAGAAATGATACTCAATGCTCAGACTAACTCTTGGATGCTTGGCAAATTAGGGAAACGCTATTGTTTTTCTTTTTGGGCAAAATCAACGGAAGACTGTGATGTTCTCATCTCTCAAAATGGACACACTGTTAAAACGGTTTCTGTGCCTGGTGATGATACGTGGATGCGATATTCTGCAAATTGGGATATACAAGATCCACTTAAGGGCGAAGACCCACTCCAGATTGCCTTGCTTATGTCATCTGGAGATTTATATATGACAGCACCACAATTTGAGAGCGGTAAATACGCAACTCAATACCAGCCAACAGACGATGTGCTTTCCTATGTAGAAGATTATGGAGCATGGTTCAACAAGGGTGGTATTGGTGGAACAATTCAGAATCCACTTCTTAAATTGAATGAAGATGGCTCTATTTCTAGTAAGAACGATTCTTTTGTAATTAAGAATGATGGAACTGGATATTTTGCTAATGGACGCTTTAAGTGGACAAAGGACCAGATAATTCTACAAGGAGTTACCATTAAATGGGAAGACCTTGACGATACTGCACAAGAAGAACTGAAGCCAAAATCAATAAAGCTGATAGGAGAGGATGTGTTCATTCTTGACAGAGGTGTATGCTCTCCAGATAGTCTTATGATACAGATGGTGGAAACAAACTTCTTGTCATATTCAAGCGGTAGAAAATGGTATTATCTTGACACAAATGGAGAGTATGTTCTGTTTGATGATGAGAACGGAAGAACGTTTACTGTATTCCCAGACGCTATATATTGGAAAGATAGACAAACTTTAACAATTAAATGTGTTGTTACAGCAAACTACGTTGATTATTTTGACACTATTACTATACAAAAGCGTAGAAATGGCGAAGATGCGTATAACGTAATAATTCGTACATCAAATGGAAACACTTTTAAGAATGGGGTTGGCCAAACAACTTTAACCGCACATGTATATAGAGGCGGCACAGAGATAACAGAACAATTGCAAAATAAAGATTTTGATTGGATAAAGACAAGTGATAATCCAGATACAGATGAGCTGTTTAATTTGGCTCACGTAGGTTATGGTCATGTTCTTGAAATATCAACAAAAGATGTTTGGAATATGGCACAGTTTGATTGTAAAGTAAGAATTAACAATATATAGATTTTAGATGGCAGAAATTATTGCAAGAGGTCAAATTTCCATTATTGACTTAAATGATGCGAAATCCCTTAATATGTATTTGAGAAGTAGCCAGCCTACAACTCAGATATTCAATAGTGATAATAACAGCTTTGTACCAGACTGGTCAGCAAGTCCATTCCTTGTGATTACACCAGAGTTGTTTGTTTCTGGTACAACAACTGATCAAATGGCGCAGGTAAAAACAAAGCCTGTTTATACAATTAATGGTAGCACGAATCTTGCTGATTATGGCGCAACAGTTGCAGATAGAGCACCATACGCATTGACCATTAACAAAAACATGGTCAATTGCTCTCAGTTACGTGTACAAATTTCAGCTGTTTATACAGACCCTAACATTGCCTCTTTTGAGACACCAGTTAAGGCTGAGATTCAGTTTACTAAAACTACAAATGCTGGAGCAACCATTTGTGCTATTGGCTATACACCAAAGGGTAATGTGTTCAAGAATGACCAGACTTCAACCTTGACAGCACATTGCGATATGTGGCGTGGTTCAAGTATTGATAACACAGACGTATCATACAAGTGGTATAAGATGAATACCGATGGTGCCTGGGAAGCACTTACGGAAAAGAAGGCATACGGCTGTACTGGTTATAATACCAATGAGCTTACCATTCCAGCATCGGCAGTCTTGAATTTTGATGCGTTTAAGTGTGAAATTACAGATACAGACGCTTCTTCTGGTACATACAACACTAAGGTTTCTGATGTTATTACCTTCTTCGACCAGTCAGACCCTTATTATGTTGAGATTTATTCTACAACTGGCGATAAGTTGATGAATGGTCAAGGCTCAACAACGCTTTCAGCAAAGGTATGGCAAGCTGGTGAATGTTTTGAGGACAGTGACGCAAACAGTAAATTTACGTTTAAGTGGAAGAAATTCTCTTCTTCTGGCGTTCAAGACACTTCATTTGCTAAGACTGGTGCTTCAATTACAGTTAACGCATCTGAAATTTCGCAAAAGGCTACATTTGTTTGTGAACTTTTTAGTAAGTAATTTATGGCAGAGAAACCGATAGGTAGAGGTCAATATACAATTGTTAAGTTGCACGATGGTAAATCGATGCAACTTAACCTTTTGTGTAACCATCATCATGTACAGTATTTCTCTAGACTAGATCACAGCTTTGCGCCTAACTATGTTGTTGACCCTATAGTTGTAACTCCAGAGTTATTGTTTTCTGGAGCAACTGATAATCAAATATCCAATGTATCATCTCCAGAATGGACAATTAATGGTAAAAAACCAATAGAGTATTCTGGAGTCGTTTCAAGTTCCTTGCCATATACCTTAACTATTAACAAGAACTTGATTGACACCGCTCAATTAAAGATTGAATTCAGCGGAATGGTGAAGGATCCAGATACAGGATTGAATGTCAAGATTTCTGGCTCTACATGCTTTACAAAGCAAGAAACAGATAACTTGACTCCAACCATGATATTGGAGACACCAGATGGTAATTTCTTTAAGAATGAGATATTTGATAAATTGACTGCCACTTGTAAGTTAATGCTTGGTTCTGAGGAATTAACATTAAGTACAAAGAGAAAGTGGTATTATATGGAGAATGGAAATTATGTTGAATTGGTTGACAATAGTTATGTACAAGGTCAAGGAACCAATACATTAACAGTTTGTTCGGACTATATAACAGACCAGGCTTCATTTAAGTGCGAGATAGAGTACAATAAGGCAACATATACAGAGTTTGTCACATTCTTCAAGCAAGTTGACCCATATATCATTAAAATTGAAATGAAAAATGGAGATAAGATGAAGAATGGTGCTGGCGTTATTCCATGTGAAGCGCATTTGTATAGAAGTGATGTGCAAATTCCAGATGAGGAAGCTGAGAAGAAATTTATATTCCAGTGGAAGAAATACAGTAAGTTGACTGGACAAGAGGTTACAACCTGGAGAAATCCAGCTGCTCGTGCAATTGAGTTGACAAAAACTGATATAGATAAGTTATCTACATTTATGTGTGAGGTAAAGGAGAAGAACAATACCTTTACATACAAACTCCCACTAAAGTTATTATAAAAGATTATGGGTTTGTTAAAATTAAATAAGAAGACTGGTGATACTTTTTCTGCGTCTGAACTTAATGCTCTTGGCGCAGCAATTGACCAGAATACAAATGATATAGCAGAGCTTAGAGGTAATATGATGTATTGGTATGTTGATTACGATGAAGGTAACAACAATACTGTTCTTGCTGTAGGTGGTAATATGGAAGTCCGTCAGACATATTTTGATTTGTGTGGACGAATTATTGTAAATAAGCAAGGATATGCTGCTCGCCTCTCAGATAAAAATAGTGCTTATTTTGCTGACGGTACAGCTGCATTGCACGATGGAACATACGGCCAGACAATGGCTTATCGACCACCTCTTTGGGGCAAGGTTGTCAACGTATCTTCTACAGTAAGACGTGTATATAAAAGCCCTGTTCCTATGCAAGGTTTTGTTCTTCTGTATGATGAATTTGCCGAAGGTGCATTCTTAGGCTCCCAGGCTACAGTTGGTGGCAAGAATTGTCTTATGAGTATTGCTAATGCTACTCCAAAGGATAGTATTACTATGAAGGCTGCATGGGATCTTGCCCAGAATTACGGTACAGACTGGGGCTTGATGAACTGGACCATGTGGAACGCTGACTGGTTGCTTGCTAATGATTTTTGCAAGAACAGAAATGTACGTGGAACTCTTGGTTCTGGAGTTATCGGTGGTACAAATGCTGGAAGTGCTAATGGTGTTGCTTATACAATACGTACAGGTACAACGCTTTCTCTTGGTAACACAACTGGTAAGCTTAACGTTACAGCTCCCAACACTTCAGAGGTCTTCTCCCAGATTTCCTTGTTTGGAAAAGAAGCTGCATGGGGATTTAAATGGCAGTTTATTGCTGGCAATATCCACAATGGCAGCACAATCTATATTTGTGATGACAACAAGGTAGTGAATGGAAACCCACCTTCTGGTGTCGATTATCGTGTTGCTTACTTCAATAACAAGAAGCTTGATAATTGGGCTGGAATTAAGAAGGTTGCATTTGGTGAAAAGTGCGATATGCTTCCTATTGATTGGCAAGATTCCAGAAATGATACCTTGAATTATGGTGCTTCTTGGTACTTGAACGGTGCTGGTGAAATTCTGCTCGGTGGTGGTTACGCTTCCCACGGCTCGGTTTGTGCGCCTGGTTTCGTTAATGCGAATGGCGGTTTCGGTGTTTCGTTTTGGACCGTCGTGCCTCGGCTTGCCTTCTACGGTAAGTTGAAGTTTGTTAACGGAAAAGATTTGGTTGCTATGTCAAAGTAATCTAAATAAGTGTTAAAATAACAGCTTGGATAAAACTTGACACGAACCAAATAATCTATATTTAAATGTGATTCAGTTCACGTGGCGGTGGGGTTCCTCCAAACCCTCTGCACGGTGGTGGTAACGCTAACAACGGCTCGAATTGTGCGCCTGGTTACGTTAATGCGAATAACGGTTTCGGTAATTCGAATTGGAACATCGTGCCTCAGCTAACCTTTCAAATTGGTAAAACAAAGATATTTATAGTTTGAAGGAACCCCAGGCCATTTCTTAGTAACGAAATACTTACTCGGAGAAGATGTCGTAGAGTGCAAATGTGGGTATAGTAGGTGCTGGATTTTCGTTGTAAATAGTGCACCGAGGTTCAGAGTAACATTCGAGAGTAGCCACGCACAGGCTTGAAGGCAACAAGCAAAAGTTGATTCAAAATATCTAAATTACAAACTCTTAAATAATGAAAGGGTTAATTTGAAACGAGAAGGATATGTGATGGATAGAGTTAGGTCTTGGAAGAATATTAAAAAGGCCACACATAAGTCTCAACTTGGTAAGAAACGCAAGTACGGTGTTGTAAAATTCAACAAGAATAGAAGACAGAATATGCTTGATTTGCGTGACATGTTTGATAATCTTACATATCGGACAAGTGAGTATCAGAGATTTACAATTAAAGCAGATCAAGGAAAGATAAGGGAAATTTTCAAATTACCTTATTATCCAGACCGTATTGCTCATCACGCAATCGTTAATGTAATTGAATATAAACGTGTCCGTAGCTTTATTCGAGACACGTTTTGTTGTATCAAGGGCAGAGGTCTTATGGATGGAACCAATAGACTACAAGCCGCATTGAGACATAACCAGGAAGAAACAAAGTATTGTTTGAAAATAGATATACGAAAATTCTTCCCATCTGTACATCCAGAAATTATGAGTAGAGAATTTCATAGATTATATAAGGATGAAAAATTCCTAACAATTATGGATGATATTATATTCAGTGTTGACAGTGGATTACCTATTGGATCTTTGACAAGTCAATTGATGAGTAATGTGTACATGTCTCCACTTGATCATTATATTAAAGATAAACTTGGTGTAAAATTTTACTTTAGATATTGTGATGATATAGTTGTACTTTCTTCGCATAAAGGCTATCTTAAGTGGATTTTACGTGAGATTAAGAAATTTGTGTCAGAGTATTTAGGTTTGGAGATAAAGAATACTGAACAGATATTTGAAGTTGAGAAGATAGGAATTGATTTCTTAGGCTATAGATTCTTTCACGAACACAGATTATTGAGAAAGTCTATAAAGAAGAATTTCTGTAAATCTATGAAGAATGTGAAAACAGAACAGAGATTACAAGATATTCTGGCTTCATACAAAGGCTGGTGTGAGCATGGGAATTGTAGAAGACTATGGAAACTACAAACAGGTTTGAATACTTATATCTTGCCGAGCCAGAAACCAAAGGAGCCTAAAAAGAAAACTGACAATAAACCAAAGACAGGCGAATCTATGAGGACTATCAGAAATCGTAGACGGTATTTTAGAAGGCTTGATGAATGTGAGCAGATTATGATTGATAACTACAATGAAGCTAGGAGAAAATATTATACAGACGCAATTTAATACGTATTTAAATATATATTATGAATCCAGTAGAACTTTACAAGGGTGAAACTCCAGCCCCAGTTTATTCTGAACTTGGAGATAACTTGATTAAGGTATATTTCAACAGAGAATCAGCAAAGGTTACTGTTCCTTTGATGGATGACAGTGGCGATACAAAGACCGTTACAGAGCATACAGCATGGCATGTTGACGTGGAGCCAGAATACCGTAAGATTATCTCTGGCATTGTTCGCAGCAAGTACAGCCAGGATGATGTTGAAGCTATTATCTGTAACCACACAGAGGGACGTGGTGATGCAGATGAATACAATGCTTTTGTAGCATGGCGTGAGGAGGCACGAAAGGTGGCTACAAATGTTATGGAAGAACTTGCAAAAGTTGTTAAATAAGAAACGACATTAACAAGCTCTGTCTATTCTTAACTAAAAATTATAATTATGACAGAGTTATTAGCAAGAGGATATATTACGATAGCAGCTGTAAGTGATGGTTATTCATTGTCACTTACAGCTGCTTCTGTGTCTATACCTGCCAATCACGATGGTTCAAACCCAGACCTGGAGCATGCAGAAACAACGGTTACATTGTCTCACGGAAACGATGCTGTAGCTTTTGATGTTGTGAATGTTATACCAAGTTCTGATGGTATTAAATATACATATAAAAAAGCTGGAGAATGTGCTTGGAATGTAGCTATAATAGGGTTAGATTCTAGCATAACTTCTGGATATTTGGAGATACGTGTTCGTACAAAAGATGGCAAATATGAAACGTCAGTAAAATTCAGCTTTTCTGTTGTCAAGAATACGGTAGGTGTAGATTGGATTGAAGAATGGGATGGAACTCACAGCCAAATTGGTGAGAATTATGTAATTACACCTAAGTTGTTTGCTGGACATAAGACGAATGAAGGAAAGATTACTGGAGTTTATTTGGGAAAATTAAAGGGCTTTATAGGCGAAGTATTCCCATTTACACTTTCAGATCCAGAAGAAGGTATATATGGTTATCGTGATAGTAAGGTTGTATTCTATATCAATAACTATGGTGCAAAAATTGGAGGCTGGGACATTACTCCAGATTCCATCCAATGTGAGGATGGAACGCTTACTATCAAGTCTGAAGGTTCTATCAGCTCTCAGTCGGATGGTAAAACACACTGGGCATTAAACAAGGATGGTAGTGCGTCTTTTGCGAATGGAAAGGTTTCTATGGATGCAGCTGGAAATGCTTCGTTTGAAGGAAAAATTACAGCTGCATCTGGAAAGATCGGAAACTGGACAATAGATACCAATAGCCTGTATAATCTTGGAATATCGCTGAATGCAGACAAACGGTTTATTGCAATAGCAAATACTACAGATGATTTAGAGTCTGGTGATGGTCAATTGGCAAAAGTTAAGGAGGTTGGCGGTGTTGCGATGTTTTACTCAACCTCTGCTGACTATGGTATATTTGCATACAAAGGTAAAGAATTGGTGTTCCAGGCTGGTACAACTAATTATATAGCTGGTTGGAATTTTGACGAAAACTCTTTGTATATTGGCACAAAAAATAACAATGCAAACCAATATACAAATGATGATAAAAGCCTTACTATTGGAACAAATGGATTAAGGGGCAAGGCATGGTACATCAACACAAACGGTACAGCTACGTTCTCCAGTGGATATATCAAATTTAATGAAAAGAGCGGATCTATTGGATCATGGAACTTTGATTCGGATTCTTTATATACAGGAACAAAGAATGATACAAGTGGTGGATTTACTTCAACCACTAAAAGTATCACAATCGGACCAAATGGTATTCGTGGTTGTAAATGGCGATTTGACGCTGCTGGAAGTGGTGCCATTGCAGGTGGAAATATAAAGTGGGACGATAAGGGAAATATTACATTTGGCGCAGATGTTGTATTGAATTGGAGCAGTGGAATAAAAGAAGCTAAAGATGCTGCAAGTACCGCACAAGGTACTGCAAATAACGCATTGACAAGTGCCCAGACCGCTCAACAAAGTGCAAGCAGTGCAAGCAATGCTGCTGGGTCAGCTCAAAGCGCAGCAGATACGGCAATAGGAAAGGCGGAAGGTGCCCAGAATACAGCTAATACAGCTAGTAATAAGGCCGACAATGCACAATCATCTGCTGATAAGGCTCAGAAAGCCGCCAATGCAGCAAATGAGAATGCCAATGCACAAGGAGCTGCTGCAAAGGAATTTGCTTCAGCCATGGCTTTTGGTAGAATGCTGCATAGAGACCCAACATTTGTTAATGGAACCAATAACATAAAGTTATATAACAATTCTGGAAACGGAACGGTTACTATAAATCGTGTCACAAATACAAATGACATTACCATTCCAAATGACAATAGGACTTATATTGAAATAACCAACAAAGGAACCGCATCACCAGGACTTGGTGGTTTTAGTTTCCAAGATCAAGCTGGCTATAGAAAGATATTTGTTATTAGAATCATTGCCAAGATTCCTAAAGGTAGATATATAGAGTTCCAAACTAACGGTATTGGAAGTGGCGGTACAATGACTTGGTTGACAAGTACTGCTGGAACTGGAGATTGGGCAGAATATGTAGGAAAGGTTAGATGTGGTACTGGAACAAGTGACAGTTTTAGTACAACAAACTTCTTTAATATTACTGGTAATGCTGGCACATCTACAAATCCTGTTAAATGGTATTTGGCGTATGCTACGGTGTTTGATATAACATCTTCAGAGCGATACACAACAACCATTGATGCTAATGGTATATATACTTCAACTATTAATGCCAATCAAATTGTTGCTGGAACAATTGATGCGGACCGTATTGGAGCTGGTAGTATTACTGCTAGCAAGTTGGCTGCTGGAAGTGTAACGGCAGATAAAATTGCTGCTGGCTGTATTACATCTGATAAGTTAGATGCTTCCAGTATTAAGGCTAATATTATCAATACCAATTACATAAATGGTTTGACGTTAACGTTTGATAAGGGAACTATTGGTGGATGGAGTATTGGAAGTGATTCTATATCAAAGAATTCCGTAACTCTTGGAAGCGATGGTACAATATCGAATGCGTCATATTGGTCATTGAAAAAAGATGGATCTGGACTCCTCGCTAAAGGTAATATTAGTTGGACGAAAGATGGAGTATTGTCTGTAAAGGGTGAAATAAATGCAACATCTGGAAGAATTGGGAAATGGTATATTGTAGATGGAGTAATTACTTCTGACAACACAGGAAAAGCTGTAAATTTTGTAAAATTGGATTCTTCAAATAGAAAGATTACACTGCAAACATCTGGTGCATCTTACAATGACGGATCTTATGATTATGTGATGAACAGTGGATTCGGTTCCATTTTAACTTTAGATGGAAGTAACGGAATCATTGAAGCTCGTGCAAAAAATTCACCTAGCTATTCTACTGCCACTTCATATTTGTCATCTAATGGTATTTTTTCAAATATTGCAGGTATCAATGGTATGCCAGCTTCAACTGGATATACGCAACGAGGAGCTGTTGTTGGACTAGGTTATGCAAATGTAAATAAAAATACATGGTCAATTAATGCAGATGAAACAATTGTTGCAGGTGTATATGGAAGAGCGCACAATTCTGGAACAGCAGCAGCTTATGGAGGTTTCTTTTATCAATTAAAGGCATGTGGATTAACTACAAGTGTGTATTATTTTACAGACGATGATGCTGGTGCCCAGATTTCACTTGATGATACAACGGTAATAGGATTAATAAATAAAGGCATAACTTGTACTATATATTTGCCTAAAAATGCACATGAAGGACAAGAAGTTGAAATTATACAAATGGGACAGGGTGTCACACGAATAGATACAAATGATGGTACACATATTTATGATGATACTTCGGAGAATGAATATTATGATTGTGTAGAAGGTTGGGTTACAATATGTAAAAGAGTGCGCTACACTGTAAATAAAGTAACCTATGATATATGGGCTGCTCATCAATATAGATTTAAATAGCTATGGGTATATATGGATATTTAGAAAATGGTATTTTATACACAAAGGAATTTGAAGATAAAAATGTTCCAGTAGGCTACAAACCTGTTGAACAATTTGACCATGATAAGACAATAGTTGAAGATGGTTTTGTTATAGAGGTTGTTCCTTACGATGCAGGTGACAAAATTGCTTATAAATATGAGAAGCGTTTTGATAAGAAGAAAGTCAAGGCAGAAATTACTGCTCTGAAAGAAACTCTTTCTGAAGGAGATTATCGTGTCATAAAATGTTATGAAGCATCGTTAGCACGAAAGCCATTGCCATATAACATTGACGATATATACACGGAAAGACAAAAAATTCGTGATAAGATTAATGAACTTGAATTAGTATTGTCAAATGCGTAGAGATATACAAGTAAATACACAAATTGGAGATATGGTGCTTACGGATAGCAATTCTGTAAGCACCTATCCATTTGAATGGCTGTATGAGCGTGACAACAACATTTATGGATGTGTAACGCTTCCAGCCTATTTTGAAAGAAGTAGTTTGGAGTATGGTGTAAAAATTAACATTCCATATATTCCAATGTATAAGACCATCAAGCTAAAGTTCGTACAGGATTATGGCGATGGTAATACAAGAACGTTCATAAATACAAGTGATAATTCTGAATACTTTGATGTTCATTCAAAATTATATAATTTGGACGAGAGGGCACTGAAAGCTTCTGAATTGATATTGATAGATGAAGAAAATTACATTTTACAGTTAGTAGGAAACAAACTGCTGTTATGGTCTAGCAAGACATCAGATGCGAAAAATATAAATGCCAATATCCAGAATCGAAATTTGCTTTTGAAGTGTTTGCCATCAAACTCATATAGATACCCTATATCTGGAGTTGGTTTAATAAGATACCTTCATGCAAATATTTCTAATACTGATTTGGCAGATGTCCTTCAGTCTGAATTTGAAGCTGAGAATGTAAGGGTTCTGAACGCATCGTTTGATTCAGATACAGGTAATCTTGATTTAGATTTAGATTTTTCGAAAGTAGATGCAGACGTATAAAGTTCAAACAGGACAGAATATATTTGATATTGCTGTAATGCTTCATGGATCTGTTGAGGGAATATTTGACTTGTTCGTTAATAATCCAGAACTGTCATTTGAAAATGGAGTAAGTGTTGGAGACGAATTGCTTTGGGATGAAGACTTCATAGTACATGACAGTATTGTTAGTCATCTGAAAGAAAACAATATTGTTCCAGCAAATGGTGAACGTCATGTTTATTATAAAGAGTGCTCTTTGCCTATTCGTATTATCATAAATGTTCCAGCAGATGAACCACAAATCTTATTTACCATGTCTGGAGATAACGACATGGTAGTTGATTGGGGTGACAACACGGACCTGGAGACTATTCATTTGGATAAAAACGAAACCGAATATTTTCATTTCTTTGACAACGAATCAGATGAAAGAACTGTTAAGCTATATGGTGACTTTAATATTAAAAGATTTGATGCTTCAAAAATAAATGGAAGCTTGCTTCCTGTGGCACCGATAACTGTTGATGAATTTGTTTGCGATAAGAACAATCTGAATTTAACAGGTCTATTCCTATTCAAAGGAACATACATGGTGGCATTGTCACAGATGTATATCAAGAATTTAAACAGTATTCGTGATATGAGCCTCCAGTCGTTGGTTTTGAAAGACAATGAATATGGAGATGAAAAATGTATTGATGATTATTTGATATATATATCACAGAACAACAATCAAAGAAGAAACTGTCACGTTGTTCTGGATAAGATGCCATCTGGTGAATATAAGGAGCCGAAAAGAAATTCCAATGGTAACTATATTATAGAGACAGGAATGGAGGCTATATATGTGATAACACACGAGGTTGCTTGGAATGAAGCTGGAGCTTGGGTGTTTGATATAAATGGTAAAACATATAAATATGAGAATCAAGGTATAGCATGAGTCGTACACTAACAGAGATATACAATGAAGCCGTAAATACAAGAAACAAGTATTTGGAGCTGACAGAATTGACAAATGATTCAAAGATGTCTATAATTAATTCCTTTACCTGGGTTGTAGCTACGGCAATATATTCTTTTGAAACACTTATGGATGTGTTTACAACTGATATTGCCAAGATCTTCAGTGCAAGAATTAATGGCACCCCAGCATATTATGCCAATGCAATGCTAAAATGGCAATATGGAGACGATTTGATTCTAAATGAAGATGGAACGCAGTTTTCATACCCTTCAGTAGATGAAGCCAAACGACTGATTACAAAAGTTTCCTATCAAATAGCATATAGCTCTGATTATAGAGATGATATTCTTATCTTAAAGGTTGCAAAGGGCGCAAAAGACTCTCTTTCCAGACTTTCTGATGATGAATTGATTTCTGCTAGGTCATATTTAAATAAAATCAAGTTTGCTGGCGTTAAGTGTAATGTTGTTTCCAGAAACGGAGACATATTGGTTCCTCGTGTCGATGTTTATTATGATGGAGCAATCAGTAAGGAAGAACTTTATAAGAACATAGATTCCGCACTGATTAACTTTATGTCAAATATGGATTTCGATTCAGCAGTATATGCACATAGGGTAATTGATGTCATCATGTCTGTTGACCATGTTGTAGATGTTTATATAAATTCTGATGCCACTGTAGAGCAGGGTATATTTATCGCCCAATATGACGATAATAACAAGCTTGGTGAACTGAAGAAGATAGACCGAAAGATATATACAACAAGCGGATATACAAAACAGAGCACAAAGAAGGGTGAGGAAAAAGATATTCCTACCTTCAGAGAGGCTATTAATTTAAAGTTGGAATCTGATGAGGAGTCATAAAATAAATGTGGATAGATTGGTTAATCAGCTTGTGCCTCACTATTTAGGTGGGCGTAAGCTGATCCTTTTCCTTCAGTCATGTTTAAAACCACTTCAAACCGCAAATGACAGATGGGTTGAATGGGTTCAAGAGAAAAAGGTGGAAGCTAGCCTTACCTCCCAGGTTATATTGATGGAGTACTATTTGAACAAGAAATTCAAGAAGTATTTCAAAGACCAAGACAAACGTATCATCATATCAGACGGTACAGTTCCAGGAGTTCCAATATATTTTCAAAGTGCTGGCGAAAACATTTCTAAATTTGTGTTGTATAATGAGGATGAAAATGGCAAGAAGCAGCCTTTCCAATGGCAGAATGAAAAGTCTAGCAGTAATGATGTTAGCTTTATTGTCTTTTGTCCTTATGTGAATACAAACATCATCACAGAGAAAGAAATGTCTGGAATGATCTCGTATGTAATTGATAAATACAAGGTTGCAGGTAAATCATATAGAATAGAATTTAATTAATAATACATGAAAGAATTTACTAGTCAAAAAGGTGGAAGACATACCTATGTTGACGATATTATTAATTTGCAAGACATAGCTCTTGTACTCAACAGTCTCTTTACTGGTTGTGAAGACTTTGTTTTGAGCGGATGCAATGTTTCTGGCAATAAGATTTCACCAGGATTTGTATATATGAATGGTAAGGTTCGATATTGTTCTGGAATGTCGAATGTAAGTTCATGGCCTGTATATATTGTTGAAAGCAACTCAACAGAACAGGTTTCTTACGCAGATTCTTCTGATAAGGTTGGTAGAAATATCTATGGATGTGTAATTTCATCCAGTGTTCCTACAGTCAACGATCCGTTAACAAACAAGGCTCCTCAATCAATAATGTTCAAAAAGGACGGAGAAGGAGTTCCTAGATTGAAAGATGCGTTCTTTGGAAAATACGCACTTATGATAGACTCTCCATTTGCAAGCCAGACCGTTAATAAGAAGGTGGCATTTAATGGAGAAATCACAGCAAAGGGTGGTGCCGTTATCAATGATAATATTTCAATGGTTAGAGGTGCTGCAAATTGCTCTATTTATTATGAGGAAGATGGTACGTTGGTTATTTCTTCTAAGATGAGTGGAAGCGATGATCATAAACTTACAATCAACACTGCTGGAGATTTGCAGTTCTATCATAACGACACTTGTATCTTTACGTTTTCAAAAGATAAGGCAACTGTTGCTATTCCGATACATTCCGATACGCTTAAGGGTGGAGGAATAACTATCACTGGCAGTGATGTGTACAATTCTGATGCACAAGTTGACACAGGTTCTATTAACATTAATGTCAAAGGCTTAAATGGTGACACTAAATATTTTAGAAATACAAATATTGGAGATGGAAAGGGAAATACAGTAATAGGTGTTAATGGTAAAAACAAGACAGTTGCTGTTAATGGATCCTTAACGATTTGCGATGATTCTGTTACTGGAATTAAGATTAAGCATAGCACGTTAGCAAAGAGCGATAACAGCCTTGTTAAATACATTGCCTGGGTTGACAAGGACAATGCTGCAATGGCTAATTTTGGATTTGCCAACAACAAGACAACAAGTTTCTATATTGACAATAAAATAGGTGATGTTGTTATAAATAATACACTTTATGTCAACGGCTCTCTTTATGTCAACGGAAACGATATAGATAAGAGATATGTGAAAGTGTCTGATTATTATACAGCTATCAATAAAAAGGCAAATGCAGATGACGTGTACACAAAGGCTGATGCAAACTCAGCATTCTTAGGCAAAGACACAAGTCTATCAGTGTTTGTGGAGAATGCTGGTGGAAAAGATGCTGCATGTGACATCATTGGTGCCGCAACATCCAGCAATTTTGAACGTGCTGTTGTGAAGTCTCAGAAATTCCACGATATTGTTGGCGATGGCCTTGATACATCTTCGGAATCTTATGCTTCTGACCTTGAAAAGAGACAGCGAGAGTTGTGTGAAAATATTGGTGCTGCATATAAAGACGATGTTTCTGCAAAGCCTAAAGATACAGGGTGGGTCCGTGTTGATGTTAGTAATTGTGGAATTAGCGCAAAACTTTATGCTCGTCAGATTGGTAATATAGTTTCTATACAAGGTAGAATTCACACTCACCATGATGGCACAATTTTCACATTGCCATCATCAATAGACCCACCAGTTGGAGAAATTGGTTATTCTTACAATCGTGGAGGTGAATGGTGCTGCAAAATGGCAAGCGGAAGCCGTGAGTGTGTAGTTGACTATTGTAGCGGTGGATGCTCAGAATATATAGGTTTCCTTTTAACATATATGGTGTAATATGAGAATTATAAACATAAGTGCTGACATAGCAGCGATGAAAGCTGCCAGCCAAATTAAAGAGAAAATTGAGTCTTTTGAAAAACCATTGATTCAAGAAGATGGCAATAAGAAGAAAGGTCGGAAGGCCAAAGGGGTACAAACTGAAGAAGTTTGATGAGACAAGAATCGGATTCTTGTTGAAGCATGAAACTCCAATAGAATATAGAATGCTGATGGATGTTACTGAGTTTATGAAACTACGTGCTCCATCAGCAAACTTAATAGAGGCGTTTGCTTATTCTTCCAGTGACCCCTTATTTAGAAAAGAGAAGTTCTGGAGAGCATTGATGGAATACAGAAAATGTGGATGTAGGCCTAAAATAGCCCTAAAAACCAGCGTATCTAAAGAGTTGTATTATATACGTTTGAGATTAAATAAGTATCTAAATAAATAGTAGAGCATTGTCAATATGCTCTATTTTTTTTGCTTATTTTCTTGGTTGTTTCAAATAAAAACCTTATCTTTGCAAACACATTTGATGAATTTTATCTATTATATCGTATTTTAAAATCGTAAGTAATTGAATCACAGGGTTTCCAGGTTTTTCCAGCCCTTCCCTGTCCAGAAGCCATCTCTAAAGTCATTGTATTTGTTGAAATGTACGGAGACTGGTTTGTACAAGATTGGATCAACAAATGGAAGTGTCACAACACGCATTAGTAAGCTATATTATAATAGCCATGTTGATAAGCGTACAATAGTCGTTGTCAAGACATGGGATAAACTAGGCTATTGTGAAAAGTATATTCTTGCAGATTTCGAGCATATACTTACACCACATCCATTTTACACAAACGGACATACAGAATGGTTTAAATTTGCAGGTGATGAATCCCGATTGATTGGGATAATTGAATCTATATTATCCAGTTTTAATAGATAAGAAGATATGAAATTAGTAAAACCTTCTTATGAGTTTATTGAGCAGCAGAACGGACTTGATGGTCTGTATAAGCATATCGAACTCATTGGAAGAACTTGTTACAAGTCTGAAGACAAGATAACTCCAGACAGTGCAAAATCTTTTGTTGACCGACTTGTGAAGTCTTGTCATCTGGCGATGGTTGAGCATGGAACATTATATTTGGTAATGTCGCATGCTGTTAATCGTGGTATCATTGACCCTATACAAGTAAAGGCTCTTCGATACAAGAACAATAAATATAGTAAGGTTGTTTCATTTGAAAAAGACATTGATGGCAAAAGAGTTGCTGTGTATTATATCACAACAAATTTGCGTGTTTTGATTGAGAACAAATGGCAAAATGACTTGAAATACTTGTCTGAGCCACAAGATGAACATCCAAAAAGATATACCGTTAAGTTTGTTTGTGATCGTGGTATTTCACATGAATTTGTTCGTCATCGTGTAATGTCTTTTGCACAGGAATCTACTCGCTATTGCAATTATTCAAAGGACAAGTTTGGTAACGAGCTTACTTTCATCCAGCCATGTTGGATGCCAAGCTCTGAGTGGTGTGAAAACGACAAGGCTGGTCATATATTCCTTCAGACGTTAAAAATGTCTGAGGATTTGTATCTTGAATTGTTGTCAGAAGGCTGGAAGGCACAGGAGGCAAGAACTATTTTGCCGAACGCATTGAAGACTGAACTTGTTGTTACTGGTTTTGTTGAAGATTGGTCTCATTTCTTTAGTTTAAGAGATGACAAGGCACATGCTCATCCACAAGCGTATGAACTTGCCCATCCATTGCATGAGGAATTTAAGAATAAAGGTATCTTGTAGTATAAATTCATTTAATTAAATGGTACAGAAAGTTAAAAAACGTGATGGCAGAACGGTTTTGTTTGATAAATCGTTAATTCGTGGTGCTATCACAAAGGCTATGAAAGAGGTTGGCGAGATTGATTTTTCACTCGCCAACTCTATCGCTGATCAAATTGAGAACAATCAATCTGATGTTCTTGATGTTAACAGTATTCAAGTGATGGTTGAGAATTATCTGATGCAAAGTTCTCTTCCAGATGTTGCACGAGCATATATAATTTACAGACACAAACGTGACAAGGCACGTAACAGTAAGTCAAATGATATTATCACGGATATTGTTGCGGCAAAGAAGAACGACATTACTCGTGAAAATGCTAACATGAATGCTGATACACCTGCTGGAATGATGATGAAGGTGGCAAGTGAACGTACCAAAGAATACGTTGACGAGTTCTTGCTTTCTGATGATGTACGCAAGTTGATTGACGATAACATTTTGCATGTACATGATAAGGATTACTATCCTACAAAATCGCTTACCTGCTTGCAGCATCCAGTTGACAAACTGTTGAATGAAGGTTTTCGTGCTGGGCATGGAGAGTCACGTCCAGCAAAGCGCATTGAGACATCCAGCATTCTTAGTTGTATTTCAATGGAGGCTATTCAGAACGAGATGCACGGTGGACAGGCAATCCCAGCTTTCGACTTCTATCTTGCCCCTTTTGTGCGCAAAACGTATATTGAAGAGGTAAAGAAAATCGAAGATTTCCTGTCTTACGATTTCAGTGATTTGTATGAATCGAAAATTGATGATTACTTGCATGAAGACCTTGATAACTTAAAAGGTGACGAGCGAGTTCGTCAGCAAGCTATCAATCAGACTGTAGAACGTGTTCATCAATCAATGGAAGCGTTTATCCATAATATGAACACGATTCATTCTCGTGGTGGCAATCAAGTAGTCTTCAGTTCTGTGAATTATGGAACAGATACAAGCGCAGAAGGTCGATGTGTTATTCGAGAATTACTGTTATCCACTTACAATGGTGTAGGAAATCATGCTACTGCCATATTCCCAATTCAGATTTGGAAGAAGAAACGTGGTGTGAACTTTTTGCCAGGAGATCCAAACTATGACTTGTTCAAGTTGGCATGTAAGGTGACTGCAAAACGATTCTTCCCTAACTTTGTAAACTTGGATGCTCCATATAATCAGAGTGACAAGTGGCGTGCTGATGACCCGAAGCGATATATGTATGAGGTTGCAACAATGGGATGCCGTACTCGTGTGTTTGAGGATAGATTTGGAGAAAGCCAGTCTGTAGGGCGTGGAAACTTGTCTTTTTCAACAATTAATCTTCCAGGTATCGCTTTGTCTGTAATGCACATTGAGGACAAGGACAAACGACTCTTGGCGTTCTTTGAGAAATTGACTGATGCCATCAACATTACTGGAAAGCAGCTTTATGAGCGTTATCAGTTCCAGTGTACCGCTTTGGCAAAGCAATTCCCATTGCTTATGTCTGGCATGTGGGTTGGTTCTGAAAACCTTAAGCCAGAAGATGAAGTACGTGAAGTTCTGAAGCATGGAACCCTTGGTGTTGGATTTATTGGTCTTGCTGAATGTTTGATTGCTTTATGTGGTCATCATCATGGAGAGTCAGAAGAGGCACAGAAATTAGGTCTTGATATTATTACGTTTATGCGTGATAGAACAAAGATTATGTCTGATCAGTATGACTTGAATTATTCTGTGTTTGCAACTCCAGCAGAAGGTCTTTCTGGTAAGTTTACAAAGAAGGATCGTGAGAAGTATGGCACAGTTGCAGGTGTTACTGATAAGGATTATTATACAAATTCTAATCATGTTCCTGTTTATTACAAGTGTAGTGCGGACCACAAGGCAAAGATTGAGGCTCCTTACCACGACTTGACTCGTGGCGGTCATATCTTCTATGTTGAACTTGATGGAGACGCAACTCACAACATTAAGGCTGTTGAGCAAATTGTTGGCTTGATTGATAAATACGATATTGGATATGGTTCTATCAATCATAACCGTAACAGATGTTTGGATTGCTCTTATGAAGATGCTTCTGCAAATCTGGATGAATGTCCAGTATGTGGCGGTCACAATATTGACAAACTTCAGCGTATTACTGGCTATCTTGTTGGCACCACCGACCGATGGAATAGCGGTAAATTGGCAGAATTGCACGATCGTGTAACGCATGGTGTCTAATAACGAACTATATGTAGCAAGAATTGTGTACTCAACCTCTACTGATGGGGTTGGGTTACGCAATTCTTTATATGTTTCTGGCTGTCCTATCCATTGTGCTGAATGTCACAATAAACAATGGTGGGATATTGAATCTGGAGAGAAGCAGACGGTGGATAGCGTATTCTCTCAGTTGAATTCAGATCAGTTTGATATTTCTATCCTTGGTGGAGAACCTTTGATGCAGTATGAGTCAATATTGAATTTGTGTAAAATGATAAAGGAGAACACAGATAAAACAATTTGGCTATGGTCTGGTTACACCTTAGAGTGGATAAAACAACATCACCCAGAAATTTTGTCGTATATAGATGTATTAGTAGATGGTCCGTTTGTCAGCAAGCTATCTTTGCCAAATCTTCAATGGCGTGGTTCCACAAACCAGAGAATCTGGAAGGTGAAGAATGTTAATGAGATTTTCGATATAACGGAGAAGTTATCTGATATATAGTGTCAAGACGATATTTTGTAAAAATACTAAATAACTGTAAACTAGATAGTTGTATTTTTTAACATAAAATAGTTGCAGAAAAATTTGGTAGTTAAATTGATAATGTGTATCTTTGCAACCGAATTTAAAAATAAACGCTATGCTACATAGCAAGGCACGCCTCATTGTGCAAGACGCAGAGGCAACACAAACAGACCTTCAAATGGCTATTAGAAATTTGAAAGATGGTGACTATACTGTCTTGATAATGGACGATACCAAAAATAGGTCTCTGAACAATTTGAAGTATTTATTTGGAATAGTTCTTAAGCAAATCTCTGATGAGCTTCCAGGACATCCACAAGTAAATGCACTATACAGATATTTTGAAGAGGTGTATGCGCCAATTCATGTCTGTCATCTTCCAAACGGAGAAAAGTTTGAATACTTTGATCTGAAAAATGAAAAAGCAAGTGAGATGAACAAAGTTATAGAGAGTATTGTTCATCATGCAAAAACTGAATGGGGAATTGACATCAAGCCTAAGAGTGACATTAACGCTCCAGAAGCGAAGGAACTTTGGGCAGGTGCTTATACCGATCAGTGGAATAATCTTCCTCTCACACATAATTAAACTTCATTTTTTAAAATGGAAGAAAACAAAAAATTTAATCCGCTTCTGATGATGCAGGGGCAGCAGGAGACTTATGAGGAAGCTCTTCAGAAGAGTGCTGATGAGAGCACAAGTTTCCAGAAGACTAACCATTTCCGTATTGACAAGGACGGAACGTATTCAATCCGTATTTTGCCTCTTATTCCTATTAAGCAAGCTGATGGAAGCTACAAGATGGAGCGCAAGGGATATGAATATCCAATTAAGACGAAAGTCCTTCGTCTTGTTAAGCCAGGAGCAAAGAAGGGTGACAAGGATTTCTTCGTAAACGTATGTCATTCAAGTTATGCTGGTATTTCAGTAGATCTTATTGATGAGTACCTTAAGGTAGCTGAAAAGATGTATGGTGATGATGAGAAGCTTATTGACAAGATCAAGAAATCTGGTTTTGAAGGTGGCTTGAAGTGGGATTCTCAGCGTTTGATGTACATCTACAACCTTAAGAAGAAGGAGGATGGAATTCAACTGTTCTCTATGTCTTACCCACAATACAAGGAGTTGGAAGATGCAAAGCTCGAAATCTGGAAGCGAGTTACCGAGAATGGTGAAAAGGTCGGCTGTCCTATTTCTTCTCCAGCAGATGCCTTCCCAGTACAGATCAAGCGCAAGACTGAGAACCGAAAGACAAAGTACACTATCAGTGTTGACATTCTTTCTGGTAAGCAGCCTTTGACAAACGAGGAATGCCAAGCTTTGTTCGATACCCAGACTATTCCAGATGCAGCATATCGCTACAACAAATTCCATCTTGAAGCTACCATCGAGTACTTGAAGCAGTATGATGAGAAGAACGAGATGGATGTGATGTCAAGCAAGGAGATCAAGGACGTTATTGACAAGATCAAGATGGAGCTTCCAGCTGATGACAAATCATCATTCTCTTTCGACAAGAAGAACAAGGATGGCGATTCTGACGATGATGGTGACAATGGCTCTGACGAGATTGGCTACGACATCGACTCAATGTGGGCTTACTACGAGAAGTATAAGTCTGAAGGAAAGACTGACAAGTCAACAGAGGGTATCGCTCTTCGTGACCGTATTCGTGAGTATATTGACGATAATGCAGACATAACCGTTAAGGTGGTCCGTGGAAAGTCAAATGAGGTTCTGCTCAATGACATTGAGGATTGCCTGGAGCGTTTGAAGGATGCTGGTGACAATGATGATCCAGATGACTATCAAGATGAGGACCCTGTTGATGAGCCAGAGAATGATCCAACAGACGATCCTACAGATGACGAACAGGAGCCAGAGTCAGAACCAGAAAATTCTGACGATGATGAGGAGTCTGGTGACAGTGGCCGTCATAGTCGTGGTGAGCACAATTTTGACAACAATGAGCCAGCCGTACCTCGTACACGTGAGCGTAGAGCAGCACGTCCAGAGCGCAGAAGAACAAGATAATTATTGTTAATATAAAAGGTGGCTTTAATATAAAAATGAGCCACCTTTTTAAATATAGTAACATGAAACAAGCCGAATTTTTATTGATTAATGACATTCACGTTTCTAGAGACAGTCTCCAAGACTTTCAGAAGAATTGGGATGAAGCATTGGATATATGCAAGAAACGTGGTATTGTTGATATTATCATTGGTGGAGATTTGTGGCAATCTCGCTCTTCTCAAACACTTGATGTTCTGTTAGCTGTAAGAGATGCTATTATCAAGGCTGGTAATGCTGACATCACATTGACAATAGCTGAAGGCAATCACGATTTGATAGACCAAGAATCTCTGTATGGTTACAGCCACATCTTCAGTGAATACAAGAACGTGTTCGTTGTAGATGATTATATGCCAATTGATTTTGGAGACAATGGGACGCTATATGTAATGAGTTACTTCCCAGAAGATGGCTCGTTTACAGAGCGTTTGGAAGACATGGTTCAAAATGACCTTGACCCTTCTAACAATAACATATTGTACATACATGAAGGTATTAATGGTGCCCTTGCAACTCCAAGTAAGAAAGAACTTCCAACAAAGATATTTAAAGACTTTGACAAAGTTCTTGTAGGCCATTATCACAATAGAACCAAGATCAAGAATACCAATATTGAATATATTGGTTCTTCAAGACAGGCAAACTTTGGCGAAGATGAGATGAAGGGCTATACAATCCTGTTTGATGACGGTACAACTGAATTCATCCAGAATCAAGTTAATACTCGCTATAAGGTTATTGATGTACCTGCAAACGGTATTGATGATGACTTGCTGGCAGAACTTAACCAAATCAAGGAGGAAGGTAAGTATAAGGTTAAGCTACGAGTTAGCTGTGACAGTACTGTAAAGTCAACAATTGACAAAAAGAAACTCATTGCTGCTGGTGCCACAAAAGTTGAGATTGATACAATTGAAACTGACACCCAGAAGGTTTCAAGCCATGCTCTGGACAAGAAGTATGACAAGCATGAAATTGTCAATGAATGGAAAGAGTTTTGTATTAGCAAGGGAAACACAAATGTTGAACTTGGATTGAAATATCTCGAAAAAATTAGCTAGGTATGTGGAAGTTAGAAAAAGTAAAGGCAAGAAATATCTGTGCTTTTGAGGAGCTTGATTATACAATTGGGCAAGGGCATACGACACTGATCTTTGGCAACAATATGGATAATGACTCCCAGCCATCAAACGGTTCTGGTAAGTCTGCTCTTATTGAAGCAATCTCTATCGGTCTGACTGGAGACGTGTTGCGTGATATTAAGTCAGCAGAAGAGATTATCAATGATGCCGCTGATGAAGCAGAGATTGTTATTACGCTTTTGGATGAAGAAAGAATCTTTACCATTGAGCGTCATCTGTACAGAAAGTCTGCCCAGACAATAAGACTTACAATGAATGAACTTGGCGAAGAGATTGAATTGCCATGTTCTTCTGTTGCTGAATACAACAAAGAAGTGCTTCGTCAAATAGGTCTCACCAAAGACGAGATTTTTTCAAACATAATCTTGTCAAAGCACAAGTATAAGTCATTTCTGTCCAGCTCTGATAAGGACAAGAAGGAAATTATCAACAGATTTAGCAATGGTATCGTTGTAGATGAGGCAATTGAAGCCTTGCATGCAGATATAGAACCTGTTGCAAAAGAATTGACCGAGGCTCAAATGTTAGTTTCTGAGAAGACAGGACAGGTAAATGTGTTGTCTGAACAGATAAATGAGTTTAAACAAGAATCTCTTTCAAACAAGCAGACAAAAGAAGAGAAGATTGAAAACAACAAGAAACTCATTGCTGAACAGAGAGCGTTGATCAGACAGAAAGAATCTGAAATTGGAGAATTGAACTCTCAGTATGACAGACTTGACGATGTTGATGAGGAATGTCAAAGACTGGATAAGGACCAGGATTTAGATATGTCTCAATGTTACAAGTCTATCGTCAGTAAGTTTGCAGAATACAACAAGAAATGTTCTGAAGACTCTCAGCTGCATTTGGAACACGACTACTTAAAGAAGGCAGATGATTACAAAAAAGAGTTGAAAGATACCGCCAAATTTAGTCGTGAAATTGAGAAATCTTTGAAGTCAGAGGAGTCATCTCTTAAAAAGGAGCAAGCTAATTACGCTAAACTCAAAACAAAGTACGACAAGTTCATGGAAACTTATGGTACAAAATCTGAAAAGATTCAAGCTAAAATCAATGATATTGATGCAAACATCAAATCTGTTGAAGATAGCATAAAGAGTTTAAGATCCCAGAAGCAAAATCTTGAAAAGGATGTGGCTACATTGAATGCACAGCTTGCTGGAGTGATAGTTTGTCCTAAGTGTAAGCATGAGTTCACACTTTCTGACGATGTTGATATTGATGACGTAAGAAAAAAACTACAGGACCGACAAGGTGAGATTAAGGATATTGACAATACAATTTCCGATAATTACAAAACACTTGACACCTGTGATTCTGACAAGTCATCTCAGCGTTCATTGAGTGATAAGCTTACGTCTGACAAGTCGCAAATGTTTGCTAGTCTCTCAGATTCAAAAAACAATATCAATAAATTGAGCACATCAATTTCAAACCTTAATGTTGATTTGAATAAATTGAACGATAAGGTTAACGATATTGAGAAGAGCATTGACAATATTATTGTTGATATGCTGGATGAAGCATTTGATTTGATTGACAGTAAAAGGAGCAAGCTTGATGATATTATTCTTAATTTAGACAAAGAAGTCAAAAATGCAGAAGGAACCATCAAGTCTCTTAAGGATGCAAACAATGACTTGCTGAATGTGTCTGAAACAGATGTCTTGAAATCTCTGGAAGCCAAAAAGGAGAAATGCCAGAAAGAATATGAA
>ERZ1026903.31-NODE-31-length-94531-cov-255.681485_pt1 | contig 94531 bp, 66 predicted proteins | sample MGYA00380180_ERZ1026903 | MGnify/ENA primary metagenome ERZ1026903 (study PRJEB33269, sample SAMEA4719816) | human gut metagenome | biome: human-associated habitat; feature: organic feature; material: feces | place: Cameroon | collected 2013-10 ... | reverse complement strand
TGTAATGATGATCGATTATATTGGATTTGCGTTTATATTAAAGTGGAATTTGCAATGATTGTTAAGATTGCCTTCTATGGCTTAATAAACTGTTATTAGAAGGGATCAAGATATAAAGAAGGCTGGATTTTAATTGTTGAGTGATGCCATATAAAGCCAAAAGAGGCTTATAGCGTAAAAAAGGGCGAGAGTTGTTTTAACCCCGCCCTAACACAGTTTCTATGGTTAACAGATTTTTAAATTAGAAGGTATAACGAGCACCTGCTGATAACATGGTACCTGTCTCACCGCCTGGAAGTTGGTGATCTTTTTCAGAGGTTGAATTTGCATCAAACTCAGCTTCACCCCAGATGTTGAAGTTGTCGTTGATTGCATAGTTTACGTATACAGGAACACGACGGTAGATTGCTGAATCTGATCTTGAAGGATCAGCCTCTGGATCAACAGTCTTAGCATCAGTGAAATTATAACCAGTGAATAAACCTACACCGTTGTCGAAGGTGTAACCAACTACGAACTCATAGCCTTTAACTTTGTTCTTGTATGATGACTGAGCACCATCTAATCTCTGCTTAGCACGCTGAGTGTTGTATAAAGCACCTAAATATAGACCACTGTCAGTTGAGCCCCATGATACAGATGCTGAAATGATCTTGAAATCATCAAATCCCCAGGTACCATCCTCACCATAGTTGGTGATTGATCCCTTTAACTTATCTGAGTCATCCTGGCCCTTAACATATGAGTAACCAGCCTTGAATGATAATGGGCCAAATACTACGTCATCGATGGTGTAACCAGCTGCTGCTGCAAAACCACCCTCTACGTTAGCATCCTGACCTGCAACAGTAGTCTCATCAGATGCAGTCTCATATGATACTGATCCGAAGAAACCGTTGTTGTCGTATACGTAACGGAACATACCGGTACGACGATCACTGTTGATTGAGCCCTGCTGACGAGCACCGAAGTCCTCAAATACGTCAGTTGCAGCTAAAACTTCGTTAGCAGCATCGTAGGTCTTACCAACTAATAATTTACCGAAATCACCAAAATCAGCGCCAACATACTGCTCACGAGTGCTAATGTTATCGCCATTTGCAGTCTTGTTACCATCAGCCATATCCCACTCTGAGAATGCAAATGCAGATACGTAATCATTGATCTTGGTGTTGCCGTCAATGTTTAAACGTGCTGAGTTAACTAAACCAGCATCGTGATCAGCAATGCCGTTCTCACCCTGAACGGCTGCACCGCCGTTACCATTGTAAACAACAGACTGAACACGACCGCCAACAGCTAATGAAGTGCCATCTTTATCATATACAGTTGCTGCAGTTGCAGTTGTTGATGCAGCAATAATTGCTAAAGCCAATAATGATTTTTTCATGATATTTAATTTCCTATAAATACAATTAGCAGCAACTACTTTAAGTTGCATATTACTAAGTACGGTTAGTATATTCTAACAATATAAATAATTCAAGAGAAAAAATGAAAAGAACTTTCATATTATTAAATATATTATAATAGTTAATAAATGCCTTTTATAAGCGATTTTAATGATGTTAAGGATGGATATTGTGCCATTTATTCAAGAATATAGTAATTAAATGGCACATAAAAGAAGATGAATTGGGATTTTATTGTTACTTTAGCACGTCAGACCACTGAGTTTCTTTAAAGCCTACCAGTACGAAGTTGTCCCCTACAACTAAAGGTCTTTTAACTAGCATGCCATCAGATGAGAGTAGCTTAAACTGCTCATCTTCACTCAAATTTGGTAGTTTTTTAGCAAGTCCCATGCTTTTGTACAATCGACCACTGGTGTTAAACAGCTTCTTTAAAGGCAACTTACTCTTTTCATGAATTGCTTTTAAGCTAGCCTCATCAGGATGCTCTGATTTGATGTCTTTTAGATGGTACTCTATACCATTGTCATCTAACCACTTTAGAGCCTTCTTACAGGTTGAACATTTATCATAGCAATATACAGTTATCATGTTTTGCCCCTTATTCAATTTTCTTAGCTTCACATTGATTCTCAAAACTAGCAGTAAGCTTTAGGATCAATCTCGTTTCCATCTAAAACTGCTTTTACTAGCTTGTCACCTTCATAGCAAAGCTTTAAGGAGAAGAACTCTTCTCTTGTACCTAACAGTTTTAAAAAGATCTTGTCACCAGTCCACAAAGGTAATTTTAAAAGCTCGTTTTTATCTACCCACTCAAGATCACCTTCATTACAGTCTTTTAAAAGTACACCTTTATAGGCTGTAGCTGTAAATAAAAACATATACACGCAAACAGGCAAATCTGAGACAAAGGAAATAATACCTCGCAGTACAGGATCAGATAATGTAATACCGCATTCTTCAGTCATCTCCCTTTGAATACACTCTTCAGGTGACTCACCATATTCAAAGTGACCACCAATACCAATCCATTTGTCTTTATTGATATCGTGTTGCTTCTTGGTTCTGTGCAACATCAGGTATTTGCCCTGCTGCTCTAAATAACAGATAGTTGTAAGCTCTGTATTGCTCTCCATTAAGACAGCTCCTTTTTATGTAATTCTGTGTTGTAGAAACTCTGTTGTAAAAGCTCTGTGATGTTGTCTCTTAATCTAAGAACATTATGTCATTTATAAAATACAACTTTCTAAGAATTTTTATTGCTGTGACATCTATAACATTGATCTTAAAAAACATTGTCTAAAATACGGAAACATAAAATCTAACACATTTATTCACCTTAGGAATCAAAATGAGAAAGTATAGTGAAAGAGGATTTAAGAACCTCGAGTTTTTGCGTTTTCTGCTAATTTTTGCAGTAGTTGGAGTGCATCTAGCTTACCTGAATCTGTCTTCGACAGAGGAATACTCTTGGCTTGTAAAGTGGGGAGCAGGCTGGCAAGCTGTAGAGATGTTCTTTTTAATGTCAGGATTTTTCCTGTTCTATAAGCTCAATACTGAAGAAACTGTCCTACACTTTGCTCTGCGTAAATGGTTAAGATTAGCTCCATTTGTAATTGCCCTTACCTTCATAGGCTATATAGCTACAGGCTTTGATATTTATCAATATCCGCTTTCAGTTAATATCTTAAACTCACTGTTGCTCTTAGATTGGAACACTCACCATTTTGGTCCTGATGCAACCATTCTGTATGTTGCTTGGTTTGTAAATGTACTGTTCTTTGTCTCTGTAATTTACTTCTGTATTTTAAAAGCCCTAAAGCATGAGCAGGCAAATCTTGTGATAGGAGCAATCTCCTTTATCTGTCTATTCATGTACTCAAGACACATGTACATCATAGTGCCATTTATCTATCCACTTGTAAGAGCTTTTGCTTATGTAGGTTTTGGCTACCTCTTAAGTGAGATCTACAAAAGCTACCTTCTACATAAAGACGATAACTCTGTGCAGATAAACTTGCATTCAAATGTTAAGACCTGTGCAATAAGCATTGTTGAAGCCATCTTACTGATTGCCATTGTGGTAAGTTTATATGCAGGCTCAACAGGTGTTCCTGTACCAGATGGTCTATCAATTCCACCTGAGCAGATCCAATTTTTAAATGCACAAACCTGGTTTCCTGATTTAACTAGATGGGCTTTAGGTGGAGTATGGTTACAGCTGTGCTTTGTAGGCTTATTCTGGTTATTCTTATTAAACAAAGGTTTGGTCTCAAGATTACTTAACAATAAGTTCTCAGTAATCTTAGGCAGCTACTCTTATGCCATCTTTTTAGGTCATACCATTGTGATTAGAGCAATAAAGGACTATGTCGATCTACAAAAGATTAGCTTTGTCTTTGAGCATAACTTTATATTTGTTGCCCTACTGTGCCTTTTAATCTTTATCTTTGCCGTGATTGTTCATCACTTAGTTGAGATGCCTTTAATCAAAATGGTAAGCTAGATCTTAAGATAAGAACTGTTCTTTAGTAAAAAATAAAAAAAACGATCTAATAAGGCTGTAGTTAACACTACAGCTTTATTTTTGATTGAAGGTATTTTTATTGATACTTCAAGATAAGAAAAACGGCAAAAAGTATTTACCCCAAGCGATGATCAAAAAAACGACCTCGTCGATTATGAGGAGGTCGTCTAATTCTCGTTTTTTCCTTTTTTTAGAAAGTGTATCTAGCACCTGCTGAAAACTGAGTTCCTGATTTTAGCTTGCTCTTTTTAACATCAGAACCAGCATCAAACTCAGCTTCAGTCCAAACCTTGAAATTGCTGTTGATACCGTACTTTAAAGATACCGGAATTCTCTTATAAGAGAAGGTATCTTTAGTCCCATTCTTATGATCTGTATCTTCTTTCCAATAGTTGTAACCTGCAAATACACCGATACCGTTATCAAAGGTATAACCTGCTACAAATTCATAGCCTTTAGCATCGATGTCTGATTTTGGATTTTCCTGTGTAAAATCAGTCGTCATCTTATAGGCTGTGGTAGATAAATATAAACCTGACTGTGGATTACCCCATGATAAAGAACCTGCATAGTGATTTGCTTTATCAAATCTTAAATCGTTAATTGCGGTTGTATCATCCTGGCCTTTTACGTGGCTTAAGCCTAATTTAAAAGATAAAGGTCCATAGACAACATGATCAAAGGTATAACCTAAAGCTGCACCTACGCCACTTTCGACATCACGATATTTGCCAAATAAAGGAGTACCGTCTGCTGCGGTTTCATAAGTTACACTAGCAAAGATGCCTTTATTGTCGTAATCATAGCGGATCACGCCATTGCGTCTTTCACCATGTAAACCTAAAGCAGCCTGTGTACCAACTTCTTCCCAAATATCAGATGAGATCATGACTTTGTGGGCAGAATCATAAGCTTTGCCACCTAAGATCTTTCCGTATTCTTTAAAGTCAGCGCCTACATATTGCTCACGAGCTTTGATGTGGTCACCAATCTTATTACTGTGGCCATCAGCCATATCCCATTCAGAAAAAGCAAAGGTAGAAACCCAGTCTAAAACCTTGGTTTCACCTGCGATGGACAAACGTGAAGAATTGACTAAGGATGAATCATGATCACCTGCATAGTTATCATGACCATTAAACAGCACTGACTGTACTCTTCCTCCGATAGAAAGAGCAGTACCGTCCTTATCATAAACTGTAGCAGCATCTGATGCAGCTGACACTATGACCCACAAAACTGCTGTAGAAACTAGTGACTTTTTCATTATTATTCCTAATTAGGATATAGCGCTTTTTGTTTTTATATTTATAGTTGTAGATGATTGTGTAAAAAGTTCAACCAAATATCAATGAAATGATGCTAAATATCTGCTTTGTATCGCAAAATTTTTTTATTTTAAAGTGGTAATAGCAGAAGATTTGATTTTGAAGTGATTTTGAGTTGGCTACTAAAAAAGCCACATCCTAAGTTTTAGGATGGGGCTTTAAGAATCGAAAGATATCTAACCTAAGTTAGATTAGAAGGTGTAACGAGCACCTGCTGATAACATGGTACCTGTCTCACCGTACTGAGCTTTATGATCTTTTTCGGTGGTTGAATTTGCATCGAACTCAGCTTCACCCCAGATGTTGAAGTTGTCGTTGATTGCATAATTTACGTATACAGGAACACGACGGTAGATTTCTGAATCAGAGTTGATTGAACCTTCTTTTGTCTTAACATCAACAAAGTTGTAACCAGTGAAAGCCCCAATACCGTTGTCGAAGGTGTAACCTACAACAAACTCATACCCCTTCTTCTTGTCTGAATTTGAAGAATTTGATGGAACAAAATCATTTGCTCTCTGCTTTACACGCTGAGTGTTGTATAAAGCACCGATGTATAAACCGTTATCGGTTGAACCCCAAGCGATAGAAGCTGAGATTACCTTGAAGTTATCAAAAGTCTCTGAATTCTCAAACTGACCGATGGTCTTAGAGAAATCATTCTGACCCTTGATGTATGAGTAACCTGCCTTGAATGATAATGGGCCAAATACAACGTTATCGAAAGTGTAACCAGCAGCAGCTGCAAAACCACCTTCAACATCAGCCTTGTTGCCTGCAACTGATGAACCATCAGCTGCGGTCTGGTATGAAACAGAACCAAAGATACCGTTATTGTCATAAACATAACGGAACATACCGGTACGACGGTCACCGTTGATTGAGCTCTGTAAACGAGCACCGAAGTCCTCAAATACGTCAGTTGCAGCTAAAACAGCATTAGCAGCATCATAGGTCTTACCACCTAAGATCTTACCAAAATCACCATAATCAGCACCAACATACTGCTCACGAGTATTGATGTTGTCACCAGTTGCAGACTTGTTACCATCAGCCATGTTCCACTCTGAGAAAGCGAATACTGAAACTGAATCATTGATCTTGGTAGAACCTGCGATGTTTAAACGAGCTGAGTTAACTAAACCAGCATCTTTCTCTGCGATTTCAGCTGCATCTGCATTGCCATTGTAAACAACAGACTGAACACGACCGCCAACTGCTAATGAAGTACCATCTTTATCGTATACAGTAGCTGCATTTGCAGAAGTTGCAGCAGCAACAACAGCTAAAGCTAATAATGATTTTTTCATAATATATTTTCCCATAGTTAATTTAAATTTTGGTAAGTGGAAGTTAGTTTCCTCTTACGAGATTTTGATTTTACTCAATATTAACTTTTCGTCAACAAAATTTGACATAACATACAAATTCCCATCTTATTTTTAACATTTGATCAATTTTGATAAGCTTGCACTTTATTTTTTATGCAAAATAGTGCAATAAAATTAATTTTCATTTTCACTGAGTTAATAATGGCTTATATATCAGAACAGCTTAGCTATAAGTAAATTTGAAAAAATAAGTGTTATGTTTTACTGTTGAACATTATTCCGCACCTGTTAAGGCTCATTTCTATGCTTAAGGTACACTTTAATTTGACATCTTTTTAAAAGTTGTACAGTTGCAGCATGCCTTTAAAGAAAGGTTCAGAGTTAAAAATGATTTTCTTGTAATTAAAAGAAAAAAGGTCAGAGCTTTGATTAGCACTGACCTTAAGTTAGGTTAAATTATCTTTTTGATTAGATGTTGTTAACTATGTTCTTAATTACGGCTGGGCCTCTGTACACTAATGAAGAATATAACTGCACTAAGGTAGCACCGTTTTCTAACTTCTCACGTGCAGAGACTGGATTTGAAACACCGCCCACACCAATTAAAGGGATCTTACCTTTAAGAATTGAATTTACCTTAACTAGCGTCTGAGTACTTGCAACTCTTAATGGCTCACCTGACAATCCGCCCCACTCGCTTGCATGCTCCATACCGTGAATGATGTCTCGACGTGTAGTGGTATTAGTGCAAGTCATACCATCAATTCCCAAATCCAGGCAGACATGACAAATACTCTCAATAGCTTCGTCAGATAAATCAGGACCGATTTTAACAACTAAAGGTACGTACTTGTTAAACTTCTCTTTTAACTCAGCTTGTTTTTGCTTTAATGGCTCTAAAAGCCTGATTAAAGGCTCACGAGCCTGAAGTTTTGTTAAATCAGGGGTATTAGGACAGGATACGTTGACTGCGATATAGTCAGCGTACTGATAAACCTTATCCATGCAGATTAAGTAATCGTCAACAGCTTTTTCAATTGGAGTAGTCTCGTTCTTGCCGATACTTACACCTAAAACGCCGTCATAGGTGCGTTTTTTTAAATTCTCAACTAAATAATCCACTCCAAGATTATTAAAGCCCATGCGATTGATAATGCCCTGAGCTCCTTTGATTCTGAACATTCTAGGCTTTGGGTTGCCAGGTTGCTCCTTAGGAGTAACCGTACCAACTTCAATATGACCAAAACCTAAAGCACCAAAGAAATCAATGGCATCACCATTCTTATCTAAACCTGCTGCAAGACCTACAGGATTTTTAAACTGCAACCCCATCATCTGTACAGGACGGAAAGCTACATTCTGTGAAAACAGAGTTTTCCATGGATTTTTTGATAGGAATTTTGCGCTACTGATAATCACACCATGAGCTGTTTCTGCATCTAGTAAAAACAGAAGTGGTCTTATAAAGGTTGGGTACAGGCTATAAGGGATCAATTGCATATTCTTTCTCTATTTTTCTTATGAATAGAACTTATGTTTAATCAATTTTCAAAGTCTGTTTACTTAGACAGAAATTTAATCGATAAGTTCTAATTTAATCTTTGGATTTTAACAAACTTGTTATCCTGAGTAGTGAGTAGCTCAAAAATGCCATGAATACCATCCTCAGATGTGAACTCCTTTAGATGGTTAGCATCAAGATCGACTACCATTCCCCCATCTGTTCTTACACGTACTCTCTTTACAGCACCCTGGTAAACAGACAGGAGAGTATCCCTGTCAACTGACAGGGAAAATCTGTAATGTTTATATCCGTACATTACTTAATTACTCTTTATTACTTTGACTCTTTTAAAGCAGACTCAACCTTCTCGAAAATTGATCTTGAAATTGAAGGGATCTTCATTAACTTTTCAAGACGTTCACGGATCATCTGCTGACGCTTTGCATCAAGTCTTCTAAAGCTTAATAATGGGGTTAGAATTCTAGCTGCAACGCTTGGGTTTATGCTGTTTAATCTTTGTACCTCAGAGCATAACAGATCATAGCCACGACCAGATAAATCATTTAGAGCTACAGGATTTGATAAAGCTAAAGCACCTAGTAGAGCTCTTACTCTGTTAGGGTTATTGCCATCATATGAAGGATGCTTCTTTAACTCATTAACATTATCAACAGCTGATACATCAGGTACTGTTGCCTGAACTCTAAAGTAGTTGTCAAAGGCTAGTGCATTCTTTGAATAATCCTTTTCAAAGCTCTTTAAGATCTCTTGTTTACACTTTAGATTTAAGTGAACAGCGTCAGTTAAAGCCTGTAACTTGTCAGTCATGTTAGCTGAACCTGTATAGTGTCTTAGAACTAAAGCTGATGCTACATCAGACTTAGCGGTTGCAACATAAGCTACTGACAGCATATGTAAAGCGCTGTTGCTGATAGCACGGCGTGACATATCAATTACAGAGTACATATCAGACTGTGCTTTAATTCTGCCGTAAATCTCATAGAACTCTTTTTCTAAGGCAACAGCAACTCTCTGCTCTAATTCGTTGTGTAATCTTGCAATTGCATCAATGTCGATGTTGTCTTCAAAGGTTTCCATTAAAGATGCTACAGACATGATCTTTAAGGTCTCATTTAGTAACAAAAGATCAGTCTTTTTATCAACAGACTTTAACAGAGCTTCATATGACTCAATTAACTCGACAGGATCTTTTAGAGTACCGCCCTGTTCTAAAAGCTTAATGTTCTCATGAACATAACGCTTCTGCATGGTCTGTGCACTGTCAACCTTAATAAAAGCATCATCACAGAATGACAGCATGTGCTGTAATTCCTCGGTTGTGTATGGAGCATCAAGTTTAACTGGTGCTGAGAAGTCACGTAATATTACTGGTAAGGTACCTTTATCTAAGGTAAATGAGTAAGTCTGTGACTCTTCTTTTAGAACTATAATACCAGAAGCTGGTAGCTCTGAAGGATGCACATCATGGCCTTCTTCATCTAAGAAGCTGATCCTGATTGGCATATAGAATGGCAGTTTCTCTTTCTGGTCACGTGTAGGCTTGGTCTTTTGAGATAGAGTTAAGTTTAAGGTTCTGTTTGCCTCATCATAGGTCCATGAAGCTGTTACATTTGGAGTACCAGCTTGTGTATACCAGCGACGGAACTGAGTTAAATCAATCTCGCCTGCATCTTCCATACAGGACAGGAAGTCCTCAATTGTTACTGCCTGACCGTCAAATCTGGTCAGATACAGATTTAAAGCTTTTTTGAACCTGATTTCACCTATCAGAGTGTGGATCATGCGGATAACTTCAGCACCTTTATCGTAAATAGTTACGGTGTAGAAGTTGTTCATCTCCATTACCTCTTCAGGTCTTACTGGGTGAGCCATAGGAGATGCATCCTCAGCAAACTGAGGTCCACGGATTACGTTAATTGCATGAAGTCTGGTTAAAGCACGACTCGCAACATCTGAGCTGAATTCCTGATCTCGGAATACAGTTAAACTCTCTTTTAGAGATAACTGGAACCAGTCTCTTAAAGTTACTCTGTCGCCAGTATAGTTATGGAAATACTCATGTCCGATTACGCTTTGAACATTATAGAAAGCAGTATCAGTAGCAGTCTGTGGATCAACCATTACATAGATTGAGTTAAAGACATTAAGGCTCTTGTTTTCCATAGCACCGAAGTTGAAGAAATCAACAGCTACAACCTTGAAGTTATCAAGATCATACTCAAGCCCCCAGCGAGTTTCATCCCACTTCATGGAATCCTTAATGCTCTGCATTGCCCACAGACCTCTATCATAGGCGCCTCTGTCAACATAAAGCTGCAGTGAAACATTACGTCCTGACTTAGTAGTAAAGGTATCAGTTACGATATCAAAGGTACCTGCTACTAATGCAAACAGATATGATGGCTTTGGAAAAGGATCTTCCCAAACAGCATAAGCTCTACCCTTTTTAGTACCTTTATCAATGAGGTTACCATTAGATAAAAGCACGCCACAGCCATACTCAGGTCCGATGATGGTTACCTTGTACTTTGCTAAAACATCAGATCTGTCTAAAAAGTAAGTAATGCATCTAAATCCCTGTGGCTCACATTGTGTGCAGAAGGCTCCGTTTGACTTGTATAAGCCCATTAAAGAGGTATTAGCAGTTGGATTTATTACATTCTCAATTACAAGTTCAAACTCATCTGGAACATTTGCAATCTCAAGCTTGTCTTTGACAATCTTATACTTACAAGGAATGCCATCTAACTTAACAGACAGAAGCTTTAAATTCTCACCATCTAAGACTAAAGGAGCCTTTTGATCATTAGTTAATCTTCTATACTTAGCAACAGTTGTTACCTTGGTAGCTTCATCGTCAAGTTCAAAGGTAAGATCAATATGGCTTGAGGTAAAGTCTGGTGCTTTATAATCAGTACGTTTCTGTGCCTTATAGGTATTGTTCTTTTCCATGATATTTCCTTGCTTTCACAAAAAAGCCTGGAATTTTCCAGGCTTTTTTAACTAATTATCTTTTTCTGCCTGATATTGCAGTAGCAATGGCTTTTCTTCGACTTCATGCGCACCTGCTTTTGTGAGCATATCTGAGTAGTCGGAGGTAATATTTACAGTTTCCTGTAAAATCGGATCGTCATACTCAAAGTCGTCAGGCAAATCTTTTACAGACTTAACTTCTTTCTTATGCATAGCCTTAAGTCTGATATTGGTGTTCTTTAAGGTGATCTTCTCATCTTCATCGAACATTTTCTTACGCTCTTCAAAATTCAAGGTAAGAGTCTTGCTGTTCTTTAATTTATAGTAACGGTCTCTTTCAGACTGAATTACCTTAAAGACAGGATCAGAGCTGATTCTCTTTTCATGCAGTGCCATCAGATCTTTAACAAAGAAGCTTGGATCTGAGTACTTCTGATATTTAGAAGGAGCAATCTTATCCCAATTTAAAGCATTAGGTTCAGTCTTTTCACCAAACTCAGTTACATCAATTAAAGTAGGCATAGCAATATCTGGAGTTACGCCCTTTAGCTGAGTTGAACCACCATTGATTCTGTAAAATTTGGCAATGGTGTAGTGAATAGAGCCTAGATCAGCGCCGATGAGATCATAGAGTCTTGTAAGTGGACGAGACTGCTGCACAGTACCCTTACCGTAAGAGGTATCACCTACAATTAAAGCTCTACCATAATCCTGCAAAGCTGCAGCCATAATTTCAGAGCTTGATGCTGACAGTCTGTTGATTAAGACTACCAATGGACCTTTATATAACATAGAAGCATCGGTGTCATCATAAGCAGACTCATTGCCGTTAACATCTCGAACTAAAACTACAGGGCCATCTTTGATGAAAAGACCTGTAGTATAGACAGCCTCAGGTAATAAACCACCACCGTTGTTTCTTAAATCAACGATAATACCGTCTACGTTCTCACTTTCTAACTTTGAAAGCTCGCGTTTTACATTTAAAGACAAGTCTGTATAGAAGCTAGAAATAGTGATTACGCCAATCTTTCTGCCATCATAAGAGGTATAAACCTTTGATTTTGCCTCTTTATCCTGAAGTCTAATCTTGTCACGGGTAAGTTCAACATTAAAGGTCTTAGCAGCAGCGCCTTCGCCACGCTCAATTTCAAGTACAACTTTAGTGCCCTTCTTACCTTTAATCTTTTTAACTACCTCAGTTAATCTCCAGCCAATGATATCCTCAAATTTGCTGTGTTCCTGTTTTACAGCAACGATCTTATCTTTTGGCTTTAACTTCTTTGACTTTTCAGCAGGAGAGCCCGGCATAATCTGTACGATTACAGTGTATTCATCCTCTTGGGATAAAACTGCACCGATACCTTCTAGTGACAGGTTCATATCGTCATTGAAGTTTTCAGACTCGACAGGTCCAAAGTAATTGGTATGAGGATCGATTGCTGCTGCAAATGAATTTTCAAATGCAGAGAAGACATCTTCTGAAGAGTACTGAGAAATTCTTCTCATCGCTACAATGTAACGATTCTTAATACGTTCAACAGCCTGAGCTTTAGTTTTACCGTTTAAAAGCTGTGTTTCAAACTCATTTTTAAGCTCAGCCTCCCATAAAGACTTTAAATCATCTTCTGTTTTGGCAAATGGAGCTTTGGTTCTATCAAGAGCAATTGTCTCATTGGTATTTAAATCAAGATTTTCAGAGACATTGTCGATCATGAACTTGTATTTCTGATAACGCTTTTTAATGTTTTCGTTATACAGAGAGTAAGGATAATCAAGTTCACACTTGTTAATACCATTTAAAATGCTCTTAGTATGAGCATAAATAGAATCAACTTCACTTTGTGTATAAAGAGAATGGTTCATATCAAGATAGTTCATGAGTCTGCCTATGACGTTTTTAGCAAAATCATCATTAACATCAACAATCTTGTAATGAGCTCTTGTGAAGTAATTGTATATTCTAGAACAGGATGTTTCGTGTCTTTCTTCAGGAGAGAGAACAGGCATCTGTTCTAAAGAAGGAACTGTAAGTTTTGCTTCACTTACAATAGCGTAGCCTACAAGAGCGCAGGCTACAGCTACTTTTATTATTTTATTCACTTTAAGTTAGGCCTATTTTGCTTTTTTAGGAAGCAGAACTCTCTCAAGTGGAAGATTTACAGTAAGACCTGATTTTAAGGTTACATATACAGTGTCTTTCTGAGCATTTTCAGCTACAACACCAAATACGAAACGCTGTTCTGAACTTAGAACTAAAACCTCAGTACCAGCTTTTAAGTCTTCTACTGTAGGCTTAATGCCTTCAACCTTGTTAGGCTTCTTATGGAACTTAGCGCCATTTACAGGCTTTTTAAAATTCTTCTTGTTTACAGGAGCTTTCTGAGGCTTAGATGCTTTACGCTTTGCGTTAATCTCATCGATGCGCTCTTTAGCATAAGTTGAGTGTTCTGCACTTACAGTATCACCACACTCATTACCATCGATATCAATTCTTGGAGCCCCTTCTTTTACGCTATATAAATACTTCAAGCGAGAAGTATATAAACGTAAAGCGGCTCTTACTTTTGAAATAGATAAACCTTCAACAGAAGCACACTTCTCTTTTAAATCCTCAAAGATACCAATCTTTAAAGGACGAGCTTCACCGTCTTTTACAAAAGCTTTTGGAAAGGTCTTGTATAAAAGTTCTAAGGTCTCTTTTACGTGTTCAAAATGAGTGCCTTCTTGAGCCTGAGTTTCAGTCTGCTTCTCAGCGTTTTTATTTAACTCTTGCTCTTTTTTGATTTCCTGGGTTTCCACAAGAAACTCCTTAAAATAATTATTTAATAACTTACAATTACGCTCATTCTACAATAAGTTGAATTTTATTGCGAAAAATTTTGTCTAAAAGATTGTTCTAATGCACTAAAACTAAGACTTACAGCTTGAGTTGCTCAATTTTCTTGTTTTTACCCGCTGATATACTAGCTATTTAACAAAGGGGATATAGATCACTTTAGTTTCTTTACCGAAACTGCACAGTTTTTTCCTGAAAAGGCTATGCCTATGGCATTAACAGAAGTTATGTTTTCATCTTCAAAAATAGCATCTGCATAGTGCTTTTCAAGAATTTGTTCTATAGCTTCATTAGCTTTTTTTGCTCTGCTTTCTTTTTCTTTGCAGACTTTAATTTCAATAACACAAGCTTTGGTGCCACCTAGATTATTAAAGGTAATATCTGGATATCCATCACCAGATTCATAGTTAGAGTGGTATTCACCTAGATTATCTTTACAGTTAGTAAAGATACCGTTTAAGAAACCATGGTAGTAATTCTCGTGAGGAGCTTTAGTTGCAGTATCTCTTACTGATACAAATGAACGTAATAATGGCCCTAACTTATCCTGTACATAATCAACTTTACCTTCTAATAAGGCATTAGCTATGTTTAAAGCTAGATTATCTTTACTTAATATTTTCCCAAATCTATCTAATATATTGTTTTCAAAACACTCAAGTATCTCTAGGTTAGGTATTCTTACAAAGATACCTTTATTATTTTCTTTTGCTAATTCTTCTTTTTGGGTCTGTACCCAATCTACTGTCAGATAACCTGTATGTAAGAGTAATGACCAGAAATCATCTGATTTATGCTCTGACAAAGTGTCATAGTTCATGGAATCGTTTAATTGAAAACTAATAGATTTACCATTAACTAAGTTCTGCATCTTTTGGTTGTCATTGTCTGTAAGATAACCTAGATACTCTCCTAAGGCACTGTCAGATGAGCTTTTATCCCAGTAGTTGCCAGGTTTAATGTCATCTGTGTTACCTGTTTGTTTTAGGTTAAAGTTGTCATCTATGAAATTTAAAACATCCCATGGACAGAACATCTCTTTGTCATAGAACTTATAACCGTCGTAGTAATTTTTTACGGTTTGTGAAAAATCATCAAGTTCATAGTCTTTTAAGATTTTTTGTGTTTCATCTTTGGTAAAACCAATCATTCCAGTGTACTTATCTATTTTACTGGTAACAGTATTTACCTTAAGGTTGTTCACACCTGTAAAGATACTGTTCTTAGCTACCTTTAAACATCCTGTGATTACTACCTTACTTATAATTGAAGTCTTCTTTTCAGGATCTTTTTGAGGATCTTTTAAGAAACCTAAGAAAGATGTCATTAAAGTAACCATATCTTTATGATAGCCATGCTCTTGAGCTTTAGCTAAAGGTACATCATACTCATCAATTAAGATATAAACCTGTTTCTTAAAGTGCTTATAGAGCATTAAACTTAAGGATTTAATTGCTGAAGTTACGTATGATATAGCTTGCTTATCAGCCTTTTTCAGATATATCTCATCACATAGCAAATTAAACTTTGCTTTCTCCATTTCATTTAAATATGGACTTTCTTTTAAGAAGCTAAATTCATTTGCTTTAGCTGAAACAACTTCTGCTAATTTTAAGTAGGCACTTTCAAAGTCATCTCCTAAAACATCCTTTAAGGTAATAGAGATAACAGGAAATTGCCCCATATACTTTTTACAGAACTTTTGCTCTTCAAATATTTTGGTATCTTTAAAATAGCTCTGATGAATAGTGGTATCACCAGGCTTTTCATAGTTAATATTTAAGAAAGACTCAAACATATTCATGAGCAGAGTCTTACCAAAACGTCTGGGTCTTGTTAAGAGCAAAACAGTAGTACCATCGATTAAAGACTTATCATCTACTGCTTCATCTTCAGAGAATACAGCCTTTAAGTATGGAGTCTTATCTACGTAGTAACGATTCTTTTCTCTAACCTCAGCGAAAGTATCACCGGTTACTGGTAAAGCTAAGAAGTGTTTTTTGCTCATTATTGGTTCCTGTTACTTTTTCTTAATTTCTTACATGATTATATGTTATTTGCACTACTTTATTAGGCTTTTACATACAAATATTGCCAATTTTGAGGATTTAGAACAAATATTTCTCAATTTTAGTTTTTCTAAAATGAAAAATCCCAGATAGCTTTATTACCTACCTAGGATTTTATTTGAAACTTATCTTTTAAATGAGTTGATGGATTACCAGTTATTTACTCATATCATGACAATTCATCATTTCATCAGATTTTGATAAATCATGAGGCATTGAATTCATGCTCATTGAGTCATGTTCCATATTCATCGACATATGGCGCATATTTAAAGTTTCTATTACTTTTGGTGTATCAGTCATGCCTAAGGCAGGATCTAGCATACCAAAGACCATGGCAGCATGTGAGGTTACAAGATAAATGCTCAAAAGCACGATCTTTACAGCCATCTTAGTACGCTTGTTTGCTTTTCTAAAAATCAGATTTACCTGCAGTAAAGACATTAACACTAAAGGAATTACAGCTGCCATAAATAAAAGAGCTGAAGCATAATCTATCCAGCCTTTCCAAAGATTTTGTTCATTTGCAGGAAGGACCAACCCTTTTATAAATAAAAAAACTAAAACAAGCATCACAATGCCTGAGATAAAAGTGCAGATAGAATTTAAACTATGCACTTTTAGTAATGGTTTTGAGCTAAAGAGAAGAACTATTTCAGTAATAGCAATAGTCTCTGCTATTACCATTGGCACTACCATGAAGAAAATCAAGTTATATGGAGAATTGGCCATTAAAAGCGACATATATTGAGTCATTAACATTTATGAATACCTTTCAATTCAATGAAAACACATAAAGTTTGTTTTGAGTTTGCTACTCTAGAGGCTTAATTCTAGCAAATAAACTGCATGCAATTGCGACGAAACTTATCATTACGTTTATTACATTAAACGTGGTTACTTTGTAATTATCTAGTGCAGACTTTTATAATCACTTGGAAGTAAATGCAGTTGACCGAACTTTTATCCTCAAAAATAGCGAAAACCAGCAAATAATGTTAAACTTTTGACATTGAATTTAATTAAAAGGAGTTTTGCTATATGTCAATGCCAGAACGTTACCACCCAGAATGCCCACCAGATGCTCATAAAGTTATTAGACCTCCTGTAAAAGAGGTATTTGCTACACTTTGCGTCAAGGTTGAAGATTCTGAAGAGAAGAACGGCATGGCAAACGTTGTAGAAATACTCTCTTTAATGAGCAAAAAGCCTTTAATCTTATGCTCAGATAAGATGCGCAAGCTAATCTGCGACTACACTAAAGACAGTGAAGTAAAACCTGAATTCTTAAGAGTTCATGAAGACGGAAAAGCTTCAATCAGCTATGAGAATGGAGCTATTGGTCCTACTACAGATTTTTATGATTTTGCAGGCAATTCTCTGAACTATAAAGATTTCTTAAAGACCTTAGAGAAAAAATGTATTGTAAGTGTAGATATGTTATCAATGTTTACCTTACGTTCAATCTCTACTGTATATCCTTGGGATGAACTTTTAGCAAATCAGTTCTTAGGTCAGTATTTAGAGGCTTCAAAAACTCTGACTGATGACGACATTGCTCTGCTTACAGATGTACGTTATGGCAGGTTTGATGCACTCAACGTTGAAGAGAAGAGTGCTACTGCTTATAAATTCTTAAGACTAGAACGTAAACTTTTCTTACAGTATCCAACTGAAGATGACTAAACTATTATCTAAGACCGCCTCTTTGGCGGTCTCTTTAATTCAAAAGCCTTCAATTTCTCCAAACGATCTTGGTTGTCAGGATTTAGTAAGAGCAAGACTTGAGAATGTTAACTTCAAGTGCTTAACTTTAAAAGACAGTGGCACTGAAAATCTTTTAGCTCTCCATGGTGAAGGTTCCCCTTTCTTTTTATTTTTAGGTCACACAGATGTCGTAAGTCCTGGTGATGAAAGTGCCTGGGCAGTGCCTCCATTTGAAGCCTTAATAGATGATAAAGGTGTTTTACATGGCAGAGGATCACAGGACATGAAAGGATCTGATGCTGCTATGACCGAAGCTCTAGTAAGCTTTGTAGAACACTATCCTCATCACAAAGGCACTGTAGGTATTCTTTTGACCTCTAACGAAGAAGGAGATGCTAAAGGTGGTACCCTTTTTGTAGTTGAGTACCTAAAAAAGAAGAACCTCATTCCTGATTACTGCCTTGTAGGCGAGCCATCTTGCTCTAATACTTTTGGCGACACCATTAAAAACGGCAGACGCGGTTCGCTTACCGCTCATATCACTGTAAACGGAATTCAGGGGCATGTAGCCTATCCTGACAGATGCGATAATGCTGCTCATCATGCTGGAGTTTTAATCTCACGATTATTCTCTAAAAAGTGGGATGAAGGTTCAAAGTTCTTTCCTCCAAGCTCTTTTCAGGTAACCAACATTAAGTGCGGTACCGGTGCTGAAAACGTAGTACCTGGCAGTTGCTATATTATGTGCAACTGGAGATTTAATGATGCCTTATCAAAAGACAAGATCTCAATTGAGGTAGAAAAAATCATAAGAGAGTTAGAGCTTAACTGTGAGATTAGATATGTTCTAAACGGTGAACCATTTATTACTAAAGGCGGTGAACTTTTAGATTCTCTTGAAAAATCAATAGTTGAAGTTACAGGAAAAAAAGCTTTGTTATCTACAGCAGGTGGCACCTCAGATGGTCGCTTTGTAGCTCCATTAGGCACTAAAGTAGTTGAATTTGGACCTGTATCAAACTTAATTCATAAAGTAAATGAATCCGTTGAATTAGATTCATTAGACAAGCTTCATGAGGTTTATGTTAAGACTTTAAACGATCTGTTCAGATAAGATATGAAGTTAGGCTTTTAGAGCCTAATTTTCTTTACAGACAAACTAAAATTGATTAGAAGACATGCTCTTTAAAGGCTTTAATCATGGTCTTAGTAAGAGAAATTACGGGATCAGCAATTTCAAGCTCCTCGCGTTTTTTCCATAAAGCTTGAGCTAATTCATTCTCATCACGCACAATCGTACGTGAGCCGTCAACTTCAGCTACATAGCCTAGAAGCAGATTGCTATCAATTCCCCATGGTTGAGAGCCATAGTACCTCAAGTTTTTAATCTTAAGGCCGACTTCCTCTGCAACCTCACGAGCACAAGTCTGCTCTGGAGTTTCTCCTATTTCACAAAAACCTGCAATCAAAGCTACACCTCTGTATGGTCTATCTTTATATTGAGTAACTACGATGTTATCGCCATCAGTTACAGCAACAATTACCGCAGGAGCAATCTTAGGATAGATCGTGTTACCACAATGAGGACATACTAAAGCTCGCTCTGTTTTAGAGTGCTCTGTTCTACAGCCACAGAAGCCGCAGAACTTATTAGACCTGTACCATTGGAATAACTGATAAGCAGTAAAGCCTGCAAAGCATACAGTACGAGGATTGTCTGAGCGTAAGACTCTTTTGGTCATATAAGAAAAACCATCAAGATATGGGCAATTCTCACCTGTATATAGAAAATAAGCTCTATCATCAATCTTAAAAAGATAGGTAAGTTCGTCCTGATTGAATGATGATGCTTTGGGTAAAGATAATGGAGAGTTCTCTCCATCACCAGATACTAATACATTATTACCGTCAAAGACGAAGACTTCATCATTATCTTGAGCGTCTCTTTTTAAAGAGAACTCGTTATAAAACTGATGTGGGAATAAATCTTGGATCATAGTTTACTCTGCAGATATTTTTCTGCATCTAAAGCAGCCTTGCAACCTTGTCCTGCTGAGGTAATGGCCTGACGATAAACTCTGTCGGCACAGTCACCTGCAGCAAAGACACCAGCAACTGAGGTTGAGGTCTCTGAGGTAAAACCAGTTTTTACAGTACCGTCATCATAAAGTTCAATCTGACCTGCAAAAGGCTTTGTTGAAGGTTCATGACCTATTGCCATGAAGACTCCTGAAAGAGGAATAGTTCTATTCTGTCCATTACTCTCCACCCTGACACCATTTACAAGATTACCATCGCCTAAGATCTCTTTGATGTTGGCATTTAAGACAAACTCAACCTTACCTTCAATCTCGAGTTTTCTTAATCTGTCGACTAGAACTTTCTCTGCTCTAAACTCTGCTCTTCTGTGAATTAAATAAACTTTTGAGCACAGGTTAGCTAAATACAAAGCTTCAATGAAAGCAGCTGATCCTCCACCTACAACAGCAACTTCTTTACCTCTAAAGAAAAAGCCATCACAGGTTGCACAGGCAGATACGCCCTTGCCCTTATATTTAGTCTCAGACTCTAACCCTAAATATCTTGCTTTAGCGCCGGTTGCAATGATCACTGTTTTTGCTTTTAAAACTGTACCTGATGAGAGATAAACTTCTTTTACATTTTTTGAAAAGTCAGTTTTTACAACTTCATCATAAATAAACTTTGTGCCGAGTTTTTCCGCATGCTTTGACATATCCTGCATGAGAGAAAAACCGTCAGGAGCATCAAAACGTGATGGCCAGTTTTCAATTTCAGGTGTGGTTGTAAGCTGTCCACCGACCTCAGAGCCACAGACTAAAACAGGCTCTAATTGGGCTCTACAGGCATAGATGGCAGCAGTATAGCCGGCTGGACCTGAACCTATGATAAGAGTATTTAAAATCTCACTCATTTAGCTAAAAGCTCCTTATAGTGTTCTTTAGCATAAGACACTGCATACTTTACCCATGGTTCATTAAAAGAGATCAGATACTCAAGTGCAAAATCAACAGGGAAAGCATCTATGCACTCATCAGCTTTTTTTGAAAAAGAAATATGCCAAGGTTCAAAGGCAATAGTGCCTTTTCCGTTAAAAGGACGTTTAAAACCGAATTTATTGAGGTTTTGAGAAAGATACTGACCTAATTTGTAGAAGTAATTACCCTTTTGATATTCTCTTGCGGTAAGTTCTAACTGTTTACCCTCAGGTAAGAGGTTTACAGCATAGATATCAAAATCAGTACCAAAATGGTGACGGGAAAAACCAGGAATTGATGAAAATCTTATGATTTCTAAAACCTTCTGCTCATCACTTAATGAGCTGATATCCATAGGATTTTCATTTGCATCTAAGACAGGTCTTTTTCCTTTGAACTTGTCATCAAAGATTTTAAACTGCTTATAAAAGCTTCTGTAGGCAGAAGCTATACGCAGTTCAAAACCTTTATCAAAGGCATCTGAGAATAAATCTGGTAATGCCTTTGCTACATCCCTGTCACACATGAGCACGCTCATGCGTCTAGGATCATCTTTAATATTTACTAATTTACTGTCATCAAGACCAATTAACTGTTCTTTAGTTGCCATATGTTTCTATAATCTTTGAAGCTTCCTCTTTAAGATCTGAGCTTCCGTGTTCCTTCACATCATCAATGATCTTTAAAGCTTCTTCTGTATCGCCAGTCTCAAAATACAGTCTAGCCAAGTTTAATTCATCAACATAGTACTGATGCTGTTTCGCATTTAAACCTTCATAGTCATCTGTATTTTCAGCATTATCTAAATTGTTGTCATCTGCTACATCGTCACTCTGTGAAGAAATAGGACCGATGGTATCTGCTACATTCTCTAAAGAATGATCTTCAGTATCATCAGGATCTGATGATTTATCTTCAACTGGTTCATTCAATGCTAAATCGTCCTCAGGGATACTCTTAGGATCAACTGCATTTGCTGAACTCATCATAGAAGCAATCTCATCATCTGTGAAGGCTTTTTCGTTATCATGAGGTAAATCGTCATGAACACCGCCACTTAGCATGTTCATAATATCCTCATCAGCACCTGAGTCATATTGAGCTTTTGATGCACTTAATCTTTGCTCCAGATCATCTAAAGCTTTTGCATCTTCTGCTTGAGACTCTAAAGATTCGATATTTTCAGCAGGAGAATCATTCTCTTTACTCTCAAGAGCACCTTCATTTGCATCAGTTGCTACATCAGCTTGCTCTATAGTCTCTTCTAAATTATCTGATAGATTGTCCTCATTTTGAGGAGTGTCTTCAACAGTATCAGAAGCTGTTGTAGCACTAGGATCTTTGCCTTTACCTACAATATCGAAGTCGTCATCAGGAACTGCCCAGGATACAACGCCATTTTCATCTTTGCTGTTGTCATCATGTGGATCTGGATTAAAGATAGCCTGCTCTGACTTATCCTGAATATCACCAATATCATTAGCGTCATCATTTTCGCTCTTAGCAACATCTGTGGTGTCAGCAGTATCTTCGTCTGCTGTAACCAGAGCTTCTTCTACAGGAGTTTCATCAAAAGAATCATCCTGCTCTGGCACTTCAAATTCAGGCTCTACAGCTTCATTATCGAGGTTATCAGCCTCATCAGTGTCAACAGGTTCAGCATCTACAGTCTCTGCATTTTCAGGTTCTACAGCATCTGTATCAGGCTCTGCTTCTTCATCGATAGTGTGTTCTGATTTTTGCTTCTCTTCATCTTCAGGAATAGCATCAAATGTTTCCACACCATCTGCTATTTCTTCAGGAGACTCTGCCTCTTCTGGAGCATCAACAACATTGTCATTACCAATTAGGAGATCTTCTAAATTGAGATCATCATTTAAGACCTCATCAACATTCTTTCCTACAGAATTGTTTTTAGGAACTTCATCATCAGAGATCTCTTCAGCATCAGCTTCAGGAATATTGTCTTCTTTACGGTCATTGTTTTCAAATTCTGCATCAGTTTCAGCTTTTTCATCTTCAGTATTGTCAGAATTCTTATTATCAGACATTGACTCTAAGAATGCTTTTTCTTCACCTGAGAGTTGCTCTTGAGGATCTTCTGATGAAACTGGTTCTTCCTTTGAAGGCTCTGCAGCATCATCTGTCTTATTTGAAGCATCAAGAGGATCTGCAACATCTGATGCATCAGCATCAACGTTATCAGATATTTCAGCTTGTGAAGATTCAGCTTTAATATCTAAAGTCTCAGGATCTATGTGATTTTCTTCTAAAATCTTATCTGAGTTATCTTTTAGGTGATTTAACAGTTCATCTTCACTGACATCTTCAACTTTTACATCATCTGCAAGGATGTCGTCTGTTGCTGGTGATTCTTCTTTTGATTCAGTCTCATCTGAAGGTGTACTCTCTGCAGTATTTTCCTGTTCTGCCACAGTCTCTTTATCAGCATCATCTACAATTGAATCAATGTCTGCATTGTCTCTTACATCAGTTGCTACATCTGAAGTTTCACTTTCTTTTGCACTATCAGCATTTTCATAAGCCTTATTCATGGCCTCTGTGATCGCTTCTTCTTCAGACTTTGGGGCGGTATCTTCAGCCTCCCTATTTTCCTTTGAAGATGTTTTCTCGGTTACAGACTCTTGTGCTGTTGCATCTGCTACAGGATCTTCTTCAGATTTAGGAGCATTGGCTTTATCTTCAGTCTTTTCTTCAGCTTCTTTTTGCTCATTTAAAGCAGCGCTCCAGGCATCAGCCATAGTCTCTTCTTCAGATTTAGAAGCATTAGCTTTATCTTTAGTCTTTTCTTCAGCTTCTTTTTGCTCATTTAAAGCTGCGCTCCAGGCGTCAGCCATAGCTTCTTCTTCAGATTTAGAACCATTAGCTTTGTCTTCAGTTTTTTCTTCAGCTTCTTTTTGCTCATTTAAAGCTGCGCTCCAGGCATCAGCCATAGCCTCATCATCAGACTTAGCTTTATCATCATCTTTCTTTTCAGAGTTTTCCTGTTCGTTTAAAGCAGCTTCCCAAGCTGATGCCATATCATCTTGTGAAGTATCTTTATTCTCATCTTTATCAAGATCAACGTTCTTTTCAGAACCAGTCTGCTCATCTAGAGCTTTTGACCACTCATCCATTACATCCTTGTCATCTTTTATCTCATCAGATGAGTTAGTTGTTGCTGCATTATCCCAAGCCTCTTGAGCAGGATCTTTTTCAGTTGCAGTTGCATCAGCACCAGTGTTATCTGCTGTTGCACTGTTATCAGGAATTTCTGTAGCATTTGAAGCTGATTCTTCAGCGTCAGCCTGCTTTTTCTCATTTAAAGCAGCTTCAACATCTGATGCTGAATCAGATGGTGAATTTATAGAATTATTGTTCTTGTCCAGTTCTCTTTGAGGAATATCCGTGGTATCTGGCTCTTCATCGCCAGATACGGGAGCTTCAAGATCGATAGAACCGTTCTCATCTGATAATAAGGTATCATCTGATGAGTAATCATCCTCAACATCAAAGTCATCGGTCATCTTAGCGCTAGCACGAGACTTTAACTTGATAATTAAGAAGACAATCATCAGTACTAAAGCTAATAAGCCAGCACCGAATAAGATCATCATGACAGGCTTATCAAGATCAACTACAGAGGTAGGTGTACTTACTGAGAATTTAGACAGCTGTAGCTGCATATCCTCAATCTTCTCATCATTAGCAAGTAACATCTCTCTCATTCTGTCATTATCCTGAGAGATCTTTGAAATATTACCTTTAATCTCAATAATGTCTTGCTGAAGACCTGAAATAATATTGTCATACTGAGAAGCTAATGTAGAAACACTGTCTGCTGCAGTTTTAGCAGTAGCTGCAGATGTTTTCTTCATTCTGTCCATAGCTTCAGCTAACTGTTGCTCTAAGACTTTAGTTTTCTCATCAATAGCTTTCTTATTGCCATCGAGCATGATCCTGATAGATTGAGCATCTACAGCAGCAGCTGCAAGATCAGCACTCATTGCTTTAGCAGCTTCTGCCTTTTTGTTATTGTCTGCACTGCCCTCATTATTACCGTTTGGTACGGTCTCTTCTGTAACCTGACTTTTATCAAGATCAGCGCCACGGGTATTCTCTGGCATTGCTACGGATAAATCTTTTTTAACCGCTTCTTCCTGTAACTTTTTAATCTTAGTCTCGGTGGCGGTGTACTGAGGAATATCGTTATCAGACAGTGACTGCATTGGCTTTGAAGCTTGTGTTGCAGGAGCAGGAGTTGCTGTGTTGTTTAAGGTTGCCTGAGTATTTACAGTAGCAGGAGCATTACCTAAAGGAGGTAAAGTCATACTGCCCTGAGCTAAAAGTCTTGAACCTGTATCGGTTGTTTCTCGTGCAATTTCAGATACAGGAGGAATAGTAATAGTAGTTCTTAAAAGGTTGTTGACGTTACCACGACCGAATGCGCCACGATTATGTCTGTAAATTGAGGCTACAATCTGGAATTCATTAACACTTCTATCCAGAGGTAAGTAGCGGTGGGCTACAGACCAGATGGTATCACCTGATGCAACGCTATAGGTCCTAGCTGGGGTCTGCTGAACAGAAGTTGCATTGCTTTCAGTCTGAGGTTGTCTTGTTGCTGTAGCCGATGGTGCTCTGGTTGCAGTTGCATTTACAGTAGCTTGTCTGTTTTGTCTAGGAGCTGCACGTCTTACAGGAGCTCTAATAGCTGGTTGTACAGGCTGTACTTGAGGAACAGTATCCTCAACTTCAGGACCTTGAATAGTAATAGTAAAAGTACCATCTTCATCAGCTGACATTGCCGAAAAAGGTAATAAAAAAGATAAAGCTACAGATAAAAGTGCTTTTTTGCAAGCGTGCATAACTAACAACCCCTATTTTTATGCATTATTTTACTCAAAATGAGATCTGTCAAAATAAGGTCAGATCCCATTTTTGGAAAAGTTATGCATAAAGTGTGCACATTTTACAGATTAGAGAGATTTTGCAATCAATTTTGCAATTTCAACACAAGAAATAGCTTCACCTCTTCTAGTGTTATCCATCATAATCACAAAGCTGTAAGATTTTGAACCAGGTTTGTCCTGCTTTAATCTTGTGAGCATTACAGTTCTCTCGTTGATAATATCTGCTACAGGAGATAAAACATCATCCTCTGAGGCTACAGTTACATACTCTGAAGCATCAAAAGCCTGTTTAACCTCCTCTAATGTAGCCTTATCCTCAAGATCAACATTAACTACCATAGTGTGCCCGTAGAATACGGGAACCTGAATGCAGGTAATATCAAAACCACGCTCGAAACGGCCTAAAATTCTTGATACTTCATTACTGATAGCATTTTCATGGTCCGAATATCCATTATCCTCAAGCAGTCCCATTCTAGTGTGCAGATTGAATGCTAATTGAGCTGGAAATCCCTGATGCTCTGCTGCCATACCGTTTAATAATAAGGTTGACTCATGAGCTAGGGTTTCAGTACCTAACCGACCAAATTCTGAAACAGATTCCATTGAGGTTACAGTAGCTCTTGCAATGCCATACTCATCATGAAGAACAGATAAAGCCAGGCACAGCTGTACAGATGGCGCTAAAGCAGGAATAACCAGTCTGTTTTCAATTGCCTTTTTAATATCAAAAGGATTGATTTCAGGTACGATGGTTACAGTCTTATCATCACCATTGAATAAATGGCTGTCATCAATAACGATACAGCCTTTCTCTCTTGCAGCATTAATCCAGTGCTGAGATTCATCCTGAGTAGTTAAAAATAAAGCTACATCCGCTTTTGAAAAATCAAACTCTTCAACTGGCTGAACAAAGTAGTTCTGGCCTTTAATCTGAACGGCATCATATTCACCTGTCAATGGTGATAATGGGAAAACTTCGCCTAAAGAGAGATCCTGTTCTTCAATGGTTTCAATCACAAGTTTACCAATATCAGTATCATAACCGTAAATAGCTAGCTTCATTGCCACAGTATCGCTCCTAAAAACATTGCTTTATGTTTACTGTTTTAAGATTATTTCTCTTTTAGGAATAAACATAACTAAAAAAAACTTTGTACATTCTCTATCGTACCGTACCTGTCAAGTACCTTTAAAGAATATGGCGTTACTTTTCATTGCGTTACTTTACAAAAATTCTCTAAGATAACTTTAGACATAACATTTAAGTCTTAAAGCAGACTTTAAAGTAACATTAATTCATAGAGAACTACATACTCGATTTTACCACAATGTCTCATAGATAAACGTATGTTCTAATAGAGATTAGAGCTAATAAGTAAGGGGTAAAAATTGCGTTTTTAGAATCTAAAATTTTAATGATATAAAGAGAATTTTAATGATTCCTGTAGAAAAATAGCTTTCTACATAAAGTTTCTGCCATTGTCATTTGGATCTTTAGGATAGACTTTGTTTTTACGGCGGAAAGTATATGGATTCTGCCTGCCGTTAGAACCACACTTGCCGTTCTTTTTAATACGTGTTTTTCTGATGACAGATGACACCACGCCAAAGAGTTCACACTCATCAACATGAGTTAAGTTAATATCAGGAATAGAATCATCAGCACAGACTAATCTTGGTTCTCTGCCATCTAGAAACTGTCTTAAAAGAAAAGTGCCGTTGATACTCATCACCACATAGTCGCCGTTTTCAATGAGCAGGCTTCTGTCAACAATGACCACATCGCCTTCTAAAATGCCGTCTTCATGCATAACGTTAGAGCTCATTCTGAAAAGGTAAACAGAAGGTAAATTCATATAAAGATAGGTGTTAAGATCCTGTCCTTTAAAGGGACCTTCCTGAAGCTCAACATCACTTCTAATTAAAGATTTCTTCATGTCAGATTTGAACCATTATTATGCACAAAAAAAAGAGGAGTAAGCACTAAAAAGGATACATCTACGTTAACAACCTGTATTTAGACAGGTGCAAAAATATGGACTAAAAATGTTAACGGAGTACGATTTTACAGTTAATTACTTGATTATTTTTAAAAATATTGCACTCATCACGAAAAATTTAAGATTTTTTGTATTATATTACAAGAAGTAAGTAAATATGAGCAGATTTTAATCTGTCGGTTCTAGCTTCAAAAGAAGGACACTATTATGGCATTAACTCGCGCAGAAATAGCTGAAAGGCTGATTATCAAGGTAGGTCTTCCTAAGGCTACAGCTCAAGAATTCGTCGACAAATTTTTTGAAGAGATCGCAAGAAAGCTTGAAAAAGGTGAAATGGTAAAGCTTACAGGCTTTGGTAACTTTGAGCTTAAGCTAAAGAGCGCAAGACCTGGAAGAAACCCTAAGACCGGTCAGGAAGTTACTATTTCAGAAAGAAGAGTAACAACATTTAGAGCAGGTCAGAAGCTAAGAAATCGTATCGACTTTAAAAAAGAATAAATTTTTTTAGTGCAGGTGTCATATATATCACTGATATTTGATATTATGAACCTAAAACGACAATTTGTTTATAAAAACAACTTAGGATATTGAACTATGGAAAAGTTTACATATACCGTCAAAGACAGAGACGGCGTTCATGCACGTCCTGCAGGAGCAATTTTAAAGGCTATCAGCGGCTACAAGTCAAAGATCACTTTAATTTATCAGGATCGTTCAGTAGATCTTAAAGCTGGTATCTTCGGTTTATTAGGTCTTGGTATCCGTTATCAGGACGAAATTTATGTTCACGTTGAAGGTGAAGATGAGAAAGACGCTATCGTTGGTGTAAAGCGTGCTTTTGAAGAGTTCCTGTAGTAGGTATCCCTATCTTCGTCAAGATAAGCCCTGCCCTGTGCAGGGTTTTGTTTTTCTTTTATTGCCCTTTTGGGGTTGATTGACTTCTTGATACATCAAAGCTGTCTTTTGTCTAGCAGCGCGGTTTAACTTAGGTCTAGTGGAGCGGTTTAACTTCAGTCTATCTTACATAATTAAAAAGGAAAGAATTATATGAAGGTTAAAGAGAGCCAGTCTTTTATCAGGACTAAGTCTTAAATGGCGATAAACTTTTAAGTTGAGATTAAGATTTAATGCGGTAAGCTCTACATGATAAAGTTCTTACCGAGAGTTTACTGCAGATTGGATACTACAAATTCAATAATAATGACACCAGCCATCATGATCAGTGAGCGCATGATGTCATAGTTTAAGTCAATAAACTTAGTAATATTCTTAAAGCATTTCAAGCTTAGCATGATCTCAAATATTCTTAAGTTCTTTGAACCAAAATAAGAGATAAGAGAACTTGCAACCAAACTTATGATCATACAGATAAACATCATACCTGATGAGCCTATAAATGAGGTTAATAGCAAAGTTAAGCCCCATACGAACAGGGTTCCAAAGTTCCAGCACATAGTCACAAACCTTCGTCTGTACTTTAAATTAGCAAAGAATTCGACTAGAGCCATGCAACAGTCTTTAGCAAAGCTCTCCGACATAAAATGCTGAGTTACTCTTAACAGTTTATTCGACAGTACCTTTGTAAGTTCTTCTTTACGGGAAGCTACAATACTCTCTAACTTTGCTTTCATGCTAAAGACTTTACTGGTATAGGCATCTGTCTCTACAGCCTGATTCTTTACCCTCTTTGTCACCAAATCAAAATCATATTCATACGATCTTAATAAGTTATTAAAGATATGGTCTTTTTTAAGATTGTTTAAGACAAAGATCTTAGCATCTGCACTTACAAGAGAGCGACCTATTGAAGTGTCAATAAGATCAGATCTCATAGAAGAGTAGACATAATCTAAAACAGATGGAATGACAAGTGGCACACCTGAAGCTGTTGCCCAATACTCAAAGATCTTATTAAAACCTGCTAAACAGAATTTTAAATAGCCCATGGAGGAATCACACTTATAAGTCATTAAAAAGTGATAATCCTCTTGAGTATCAGCATCAGAGAGCTTGAATTCAAGTGAATCTAAGATCTTCTGGTAGCAGTAGAAATCAACAACTGAAGGAGGAGGGACATTAAAACTGTCCTCAGCTTTTTCAAATTCTATCTTGATAAGAGGCGCGCAATGAGTTTCTAAATAAACCTGTCTTTCAACATAGATAGAACCTTTGCCCTTACATTTCTGACAAGGGATCTTCTTGTCCCCGCGACAGGTAGGACACTCAATGTAACCACTCTTTTTACAACGGGCACAGCCACCATCTCTACCCTGACAGGATGGACAGATAATTAAACCAAAACCTGAGCAGTTAGGACAGTTCATCTTTTGAGTACCTGAACAGTCAGGACAGGTGCATTGACCTTTAGCCTTTCTAACTGAGAGACGGTTTATTTTATTTCCAAGCTTGAAAAGCTCAGAGGCACTTAACTCTTCTAAAGAATGGCTGAAACTTTTTTGAATGGTTTTGTCTTTTTCTAAAACTTCACGATTAAAACGTTCAAATTCTTTTAAAGCTTCTTCATCAACAAAGTTTTCTGTACCTACAACGTTCTTGATTACAGTGTCTCTTGATTCTACGGTATAGTACCAGTTTGCTAAAAATACAAAAGTAACTTCAGAGAATAAAGGATCAGTAAAACTTACTTTATCAGGTTGAACACCAACCAGTCCTAGTGAATCTCTTAGAGGTACTTTAATATCTATTGACATTGCTTATTTATAGAAAATGACCGTTTACAATTAAAATAGTTAACAAACCGATGACAACAGTGCCTAAAATCAATCTTATAGACTGCACTGCTTCAACTGTAAGACTAGGAACCTTTTTTAGCCTGTGGGTTAGCTTCAGCATGCTTACAGCAGAGTAATAACTCCAGTTTTTAGTAAGAGCAAAAGAGGTAAAGGCACAGATGATTGAGGATACACACATCATCATGATACCCCCCACAATATTAGGTACCATATAACCTATGAGGATCACTATCATCCATGTCACTAAGGTTATACCTGCCCAAATAATTTTGGTTTTAGGATTGAGAACCATCAGCAAAGGCACAAATGATATAAGATTTTTAGCAAAAACTCTAGCAAAATCTTCTGATATATAACCATGCGCGTTATCAGTAAGTTCTTTAGTAATACTGTCTAATAACTCCTGTTTTACCTTGGTCTTAATGTATATCAGTCTTGAGGAATCTTTGTGCTTTGCTGCAGTTAAAATTGATTCTACAGTAACACCTTGAGCTACAGCCTGCTCTTTAGCAATCTCCATCTCATGTCTTTCGATGGTTCTTATTGTCTTAGCTAAAATTGCCTTTGAAGCTAAGGCTTTTACGCACTTAATCTTTTCATCAACATCATCAGCTGATGCGATTAAAGTATCAGAGAGTAAATGAGACTCGTCGTTGAAAACATAATCTAATACTGGAGGCTTACAGATTGAGCGTAAGTTTTTATGTCCACAGATAATAAAATCAAATGGCTTTTCTACTCCCACGAGATAGACATGCACGGCATAGCATGGAGCAGTACCCAAAAAGTTTACGCTATAACCTCGAGCGGTTTCATTACCGTTTGGTTTGCCTGAGAAATCGGCTGCCTCTATGATGGCCTTTTCATCCTCTTTTGAAAATGAGGTGATTTTTTTATCAGTACCAGGTACCATGAGAGAAATACTGATTTGCTTTTTGCAGTCAGCATCATAGATAACTTCTCTATCAACAGTAACCTCACCTTTACCTTGGCAGTCTTTACACTTTACTTTACCAGTACCGTTACAGGTATGGCATTTAGCATTGCCAGAGCCATGGCAGACAGGACAGGCCTTAGCACTGCCATGACAGGTAGGACATTCGATGGTGCCTTTACCGCCACAGTTCTCACAAATGGAACTACCACTGCCATGACAGTTTTTACATCTAGTTTTACCAATAGCATTGATACGGTTAAAACAGATGATCTGACCAGAGAGGGCTTTTAAGTCTTCAAATGAAGCCCCAGAGAGGTGTTTTACAAATTCTTTTGTTTTAGCGCTGTCTTTTTCAAGTTCTTTAGTATTTGCTAAAGTAAACTCATCTAACGCGCTCGTTGAGAGCACATGAGTTTCATCACTTACAGAACGAAGAATTTTATCAGAGCAGCGACACTTAAAATTCCAGTTCATGGAATAGGATACGGACGCACTAAATTCTACCAAGTCTGAAATTCTAAAGTTTGCTGTAGGAACACCACAACGTGAAAAGATAGCAGCAACAGTGTCATACAGACGCTGTTTTAACAGCTCAAGATTTGCCTTTGACTCTTGAGGAGTGCTCTGTTCTTGATTTTGAGTAGTATTGTTATCCGCGCTCTTGTCAGGTGCAGACTGATTCTGTACAGGTACTGTATTTACCTGTGAATCGCTATTCTCTGTAGCTACTGTGGTTGTTTTTTTGCCGCTTTCAGGCATACGTTATCCTCGTTCATAATTCTTATATTCTATCGGCACTTTTTGAAATTTATTGACTACAACTCATAATTTTAAGAGCAATTTTATCTTTTTAGTTATTTGTCCTAAAAGTAAGCTTTAAAGCAGTCAGGTGTAACCTGACTGCTTTAAACTTGATCTTTGTGTACTGAGATTTAAGCAGTACTAAGCTATATGCTTATCTGTGGTCAGTGCCTTCATGACATAATCAAAAAAGCCTGTGTTATCTATCTTTAAATAAGTGTTGTTACCAAAGGTAACCGCACCATTTTCTATGGTGTAGCTTGCTACATCAAAAGACAGAGTCTTAGCTTTATGATCTTTAATTAAAACTACCCTCTTATTAGTTACTACTAAGATACCTTCTTCTTTAGAGAAAGAATAAAGGACATCAGCTAATACTCTTTTAACAAATTTAGGTAGAGTACTGTTTAAATGGTAAATTCTGTCTGAGAAAGTAGCGATAATGTTCTCTTCATCCTCACAGACGTAATCGTCAACCTCGATTACAAAGTTAGCCTCATCATTACCGCCTACGCAGTATAAAAGGTTATTGTTCTGAGCAATGAACTTTGCAATTGGATATGGTAGTTCTGAAAACTTAATTTCTAATAATCTTAAAACAGAAATTGCGTTTCTAGTAAAGGTATCGAAATTTGAGAACAGTCTATTTCTGTCATAGCGCTCAATCATATAGTAAAGTAAAAAGATGTATTGAGCTTTTACATCAACCGCGCTCTGTGTAACCCAAGATAAGGTCTTTAAGAGAGCTACTGTATTCTCTGGAGTATCATCAATTAAGTTGTCAGCTAAAGCCTTATTAGACTTTTCACGAGCAAAGATCTCTTTGAAGAAATACTTTGGACCAATCTGACGCATTCTGCTTCTGTAATTATGTAAAAAACCGTATGTATCATCACCTGGTTCAATGAGTTTTACATCTGAATTGAGATATACCCTAGCACTTCTTTTAAAGACAACCTTACGGTTATCGTTATCTTTAAATACCAAGTAAATAGAGATTAAAAGAGGTATAGCGCCTAAAACAAAAGGATATAATCCCTGTTTAAAGTCGCCATCCCATAAGAAAGGTAATGATACAAACAGGTTTAACCAGCCGTACCAACCTAAGAATCCCTGTAGACGGGTTACAAAGACACCATCTGGAAAGATAAACATAGAAATTCTGTAATTAAGGTGAGTTAAAACTAGTGATAAAACTAGTAAAAAGAATAAGATCAAAAACATGGTCAGTTCTCATTTTTTATTAAATTTATTGTGCAAACTATCATAACAGTATCTTAGTACAAATTTCGTGACTGTACGTTTAATTATTTGATAAAAAATGAGATTTGCACTGAAAAAGACTTATTTATTTTTCCTTAGGATAAAATGATAACGTTTTAGTTATTATAGTAAGAAATGCAAAGAGAGTAGCTCGATTTAGAATTTAAAACCTTTTGCTTTAACAAACTCAAGCCACTTTTTATCATCAACAGCTACACCTTTTGAAGGTTCATAGACATGTGTTTCATAAAAGTAGTTTCTCTCGCCTAATATAGCAGTATCGGTAAGATAGGTCATCTCAGAGTTTACTTCAAAGCCATCGGTTTTAGCTCTGTGATTTGTAAATGCTACGAAAAAGATTGGCTTGTTTACTTTCTCATCAACACAGAACTGATAGTGAAGTTCACCTCCTTTTAAGTTACAGAACTTTCTGTATTTTGATTCAAGGTAGTTGTATGAGACATCATAGATGCCACGGGTTCTGTAGATATGAACGTGAGAGTCATCAGTGTCTTCGAGTTTTTCTAAATTGTAGAAAAACATTCTTTGCTCTAGTGTCTTGGTAAACTCAACAGCAGTTTGTGATTGAGCTAGTTTTGCTTCTTGCTCTAGAACTTTAGGATCACTTGTACATGAGGCTAAAGATAAAAGAGCTAAAGATAATAGCGCTAACTTAGTTTCTTTCTTAGCAAAACGAGTTGTTTTTAAAGCCATATCTTTAACTACGTTCATAATCTTTTGCCTCTGTCCTACTATCTTACTTTACTTAATCTGACCTGAGTTTTAGTCAATTATAATATACAAATACTATCTTGGCAGTGACAATAACAGGTTGTTAATGTTGTCGATAGTTCTTAAGTTTTGTCTTAAGAGCTGATAATGCTCTCTTTTACCAATTGATGATTTGCCCTCTTCATTTACACGATTAGGATTGGTAAGCATATTACATTTGTCAGAAAGCCCTATGCTTCTTTCGCTCTCTTTACCTATAGTGTTTGATACCTTAGTTGTGATCAGGATAATCCTCTAAGATCTTCTTTAACTCATTAGCTATTCTCTTGTCAGAGACAGAGATCTTCACACCTAACTGCTGGGCAAAATAAGATACACGCAGTTCTTCAATTAACCACTTAACCTCGATAAGAGCATCAGGTACTACCTGATACTTGTATCTTGAAAGAGTGTTTTTATAAAGTTCGTTTACCTCTTCAATCTTACGTGTATACATAAGATCACGATTTACATCACGAGATAGTTTATCGATTCTATAAATAATCGCCTCAAGATAACGTGGCATCTGCATTAAGTGCTCAAGTTTGGTTGAGCTTACAAAGCCTTTATAAACTAAAGAGTCTAATTGTGAGGCAATATCTTTATAGCTGTAAGCTACAGAGAGATTTATCTGTCCTTTTAAAAGACGTCTGATTTCATGGACTTTAAATAAAATCTTGTCTACAAAAGAGCATAGATACAGAGCCTTATCATTTAAATCAGCTCTTACCTTTTGCGCTAAGTTATTAAAGCTCGTCTCATCATAGCAAGGAGCATGATTTTCCTGCATGATTAGATCAATTGAGCCTAAAACTAAGTCAGAAATTAACTCCTTTACAGAGCCTAAAGGCTGATAGTACATAGAGAGCTTTGACTTATTTGGTAAGTGTTGCTCAAGATAAGCTGTAGGCTGTTTAATTGATAGAGATAATAACTTTCTCTGTCCATGCCACATGGCTTTTTCCTGTTTAAACTTACTGTCATAAAGCTCTAGAGCTACACCATTACCTTTGTCGGTTAAAGCAGGATAGGCTGTAATTTCAATAGAGCCCTGCTTAGTTACCTGCTCAGACTTAATCGTACCAAAGGTCCAGGTAGAACTTGGAGCACTCTCTTTATGAGTTTTAACTACTTTCTTTAGAACATCCTGAACTTCACCCTGCAGTGATTGAGATAAAGCTTCAAAGTTACGACCTTTCTTAATTACTTTGCCCTTTTCATCTTCAATTGCAAAGATCATAAAGAGGTGTTTATCAATTAAAGTCTTATCAAAGTCATCAGCTGTAACTAACTCACCGCCCATACGGGTTAACTCTTTAGCTGACTTCTGATACAGATCGTCACTGCAAGGGTCTCCTAAAGCTTCAGCTAAAGCTTCGGCATAATTTGGAGCAGGGATTAAGTTCTTTCTTAATCTCTTAGGTAATGACTTAATTAAAGAGGTTAAAAAGTCTAATCTTAGGCCAGGGATTTGATATAGAAACTCTTTAGAATTTACCCTGTTCAATACTGCTAATGGGATATGGACAGTTACACCATCATCCTTTGAGGTAGGATCAAAGACATAGCTTAACTTTAATTTAAACTTGTCCTGTATCCAGAACTCAGGGAAATCCTGCTCCTGAATTTTATTAAAGTTATCTTTGGTAACTAACTCTAATGAGAAATCCAGATAATGAGGATCCTGTTTTACTTTCTCTTTCCACCATTTTTCAAAGTGGCGGACTGTTACAATATCCTCTGGTAACTTTTTAGCATAAAACTCTTCTAGTACTGTGGAGTCTACTAAGAGGTCACGGCGTCTTAACTTATCCTCAACATGTACCACTTCATCTACAAGCTCAAGATTATGACGGAAGAAGTCATACTTTAACTCAACGTCACCTGCGACCAGTCCATCACGGATAAAGAGTTCACGGCAGAGTTTTTTATCAATCTGACTGTATTGAACCTTGCGTCCCTGAACTATAGGCAATCCATATAAAGAAATGGTCATTGAAGCAATTACCGCGCCCTGCTTTTTAGACCAGTGAGGTTCAGCATAGCTCTTTTTAATTAAGTGAGCTCCGATAGTCTCAACCCACAGAGGATCAATTGAAGCTACAGTTTTAGCAAACAGACGGCTAGTTTCATTTAATTCAGCTGAGCATATCCACTTAGGCTTCTTTTTACATAAAACAGATGATGGGTGAATTACAAATTTCACACCTCGAGCACCTAAATACATGCCCTTGTCATTATCCTCATAATGGCCAATCTGTGAGAGCAGACCTGAAAGTATGGCTCTATGAATTGCTTCATAAGTAGAAGGAACCTCATTAGAGCGATACTTTAGGCTCTGGCAGGATGCTCTTAACTGACGTAATAAATCAAACCACTCACGTACTCTTAGATAGGAGATATATTCAGCCTTTAGACGTTTGCGAAGTGCTGAATTACTCATCTTTGTCTGCAGCTGGCAAATATATTTATATAAGTTCAAATATGAGAGAAAATCAGACTTTTCATCATCAAAACGGTGATGAGCCTGTCTGCTCTGCTCTTGCTTATCTAATGGTCTCTCTCGAGGATCCATTACAGCTAAAGCTGAGACGATTACTAAAACCTCACTTAAAGCACCTTCTTTATCTGCCTGTACGAGCATTCTAGACAATCTTGGATCTGCAGGGATCTTAGATAAAGCCATGCCAATCTTTGTAAGCTCAATCTCATCTGTACCCTTTCCTTTAGCGTCATTGATGGCTCCTACCTCTTCTAAGAGTCTGATACCATCAGTTACCTGACGCATCTGAGGAGGATCAATAAATGGGAATTTAGTGATATTACCTAGATGCAAAGCTACCATCTGTAAGATTACAGCAGCTAAATTAGTTCTTAGAATTTCAGGATCTGTAAATTCTGTGCGGGATAAGAAGTCCTCCTCTGAATACAGTCTTACGCAGACACCTTCACTGACACGACCGCAACGGCCTTTTCTCTGGTTGGCACTTGCCTGGGAAATCTTTTCTACAGGTAATCTTTGCACCTTAGTACGTGGAGAGTAACGGCTGATTCTAGCTGTACCAGGATCAATAACATATTTAATACCCGGAACAGTAAGTGAGGTTTCAGCTACGTTTGTACATAAAACTACACGTACAGTTGAGTGTGGTGAGAAGATCTTGTTCTGCTCTGCTGTAGCTAATCTTGCATATAAAGGCAAGATCTCTGTATTTGGAAGATGAGCTTTCTTTAAGAAAGCCGCAATATCCATAATTTCGCGCTCACCTGGTAAAAAGACTAAGGTATCAGCTCTTCCATGCGCTTTAAACAGGAACTTTAAAGCCTTTAGAATGCCGTTGCGTAAATCAAGCTCTTCTACCTCACACTCAGGATCATCCTCATCACCATCCTGCAATCCTAAAGGCATGTATTCAACTTCCACAGGATAAGTACGACCTGATACTTCAATTACAGGAGCATTGTTAAAGTGCTTTGAAAAGCGCTCGGTGTTAATGGTAGCTGAGGTAATAATGAGCTTTAAATCTTTGCGCTTATTAAGTAACTGTTTTAAATAACCTAATAAGAAATCGATATTAAGTGATCTTTCATGAGCCTCATCGATGATGATGCAGTCATAGTTTAAAAGTAATCTGTCTGAGGCTGTCTCTGACAGTAAGATACCGTCAGTCATCAACTTTATATAACAGTTCTCTGAGGTTACATCAGTAAATCTTACTTTATAACCTACGCTGTGACCTAACTCTTCACCTAACTCCTGAGCAATACGGGTAGATACGGCACGGGCAGCCAGACGTCGTGGCTGAGTATGACCGATTAGACCATGAAGACCTAAACCTGCTTCTAAACACATCTTAGGAATTTGGGTAGTCTTACCAGAGCCTGTCTCACCTGCGATGATAAGGACTTGGTTATTTTTAATAGCTTCAATGATCTCATCATGCTTTTGAGCTACAGGTAAAGCTTCATCATAGGTGATTTTAGGAAGGCTTTGCTTTCTGTTTTCAAAAAAGGCTTTGTACTTTTCTAAATCCTCAGAGATCTTTAACTGCAAGTCTAAAAGCTTATCAGCATTGCTTACAGAATTATCCTCACTTTTACCCTGTTTGTCTTTAGGGGTTATAGAACTCAAAGAGAGCTTTTTAAGCTCTCTTGACAGGTTAAGACGATGTTTATAAGTTAAATTATCAAATTCAGCTTTGACATTTCCTATAAACTTTTCAAGTTTTGGATCTAAGTTTTTATCTAAGTTATTATTCATTTAGTTTTTATCTAATTTAAAAGGCAAGTTGCCTTGCCTTTATCATAAAAATTGTGTGTTAACTGTGTGCTGTAAGCTTAGCTTTTAAAGTAAAAGCTAACGATATTCACAGTCATCGTTAATGCTGTCAAAGAGTTGAGCCTGCGCTAATTTTCTGCGACGACGCAAGTCCTCCTGCTCACTCTTGTGTAAGTTTAATTTTGCCTTTCTTAAGCGTTCAAATTCAGCAGCTCTCTCGGAGGCTAAATACAGACCTGCTCTGCGTATTTTATCCCCTTCAAGATCAACTACCACTAAAGTAACTTTAATGAGGTTTACCATATCGCCAGCTTTTGGATAACCGCCGATATGATAAGACATCAAATCACCTAAAGTTAGAGTTTTCTCAAATGAGGTTAACTCAAAATCAAACTGTTTAGCTAAATCAACCATTGGGGTTGAGGCGGCATAAATCTTATCGCCATGATACAGAGGATGGCTCTTAATTCTGCTCTCATGAGAGAACAGTGCATTTAATAAAGTCTCATCAGCATCAGTACCAATCATGGAAATGATGTCACCTGTTTTAATTACAGTATCACCATGACACTTGATCATTTTACCGTCTCTAAAGATAGCAGCTACAGTAGTGCCCTTTGGAAAGGTAATTGAACGTAAGGTTCTGTCATTAAATGAAGGCTCCTTAATGCGATAGTTTAATAACTCATAGTCATTAGAGAGCATGATACCTACATCTGATTTGGTAATAGGTGTCAGCATCGATGGTGCATAAACCTTTAAAAGTTTAGCTAAAGGTAAAATTAAAGAGCCCTGGAAGAGTAAAGATACAATTACTACCACGAAAGCTACATTAAAGTACAGCTGAGGGTTATCAAGATGCTCAAATACTGGATAGATAGCAAGTACAATAGGCACAGAACCTCTTAATCCCACCCAGCTCATAAAGATAATGTCTCTTTTGTTATAAGACTTAAAAAATGGCTTTATGCATAAGAAGACAGTTAGAGGTCTTGCAATTAAAGTAATCACCACAGCAATTACTACACCTGGGAACCAGAATTTCACCATCTCATGTGGTGTAACTAAAAGACCTAACATTAAGAACAGAGTGATCTGTGATAACCAGGTAAAGCCTTCAGATACAGGCAGGATGTAACTTACCTGTCTGGTCTTCTGATTGCCCACACACATACCAATGATAAAGATAGCCAAGAAGCCTGAGCCTCCTAGGTATGAGGTAATAGCAAAACCAATTAACCCTAAACCAATAACGAGAATACTGTAAAGACCTACACCTAAGGATAAGGTTGAGACAATCATACGAGCGATAAAGCCAATGAAGACGCCCATGACAATACCAAAACCAAACTGCTGCACAAAGAAGATAAGAGCATCAGTAAATGAAGTGGCCTTTTGAGAAGCAAAGGCAATCATGGTGGTAGTCAACAAAATTGCCATAGGATCGTTAGTTGCTGACTCAATCTGCAGAGTATTAGATACATTTGACTTTAAAGAAATGTTCTTATCTTTACCTAATAAAGAGAACACTGCAGCAGCGTCAGTAGAACCTACGATACAGCCTAAAAGTAATGCCTGAATTAAAGAGATATCAAGTAATAAATAAGCAATTAAACCTGTGATACCGGAGGTTAGGATAACACCTACAGTTGCTAAAACAGCAGATTCAGCTGCCACATTTTTCATCATAGAAAAACTGGTACGCAAACCACCGTCTAGCAGAATCACCGCAAGCATTAAGTTTGCAATAAAGAAAGCTGAGGAGTAATCAGTATAGTGCAGGTGCAGGATAATACCGTCTTCACCTGTTAACATACCAATTGACAAGAACAGTAACAGTAACGGGGTACCAAAGAAGGACGATAATTTTGAAGCCAGAATAGCGAAAGTTAAAAGAATACCAACTATGAGAAAGGCATAGTTCATGTCAAATTCTGGCATGTATCCTCCAATGAACTGCTCTGATATAGGTTTATAGGTTTATTAAGCCATAAATGTAAACGGCTCTTAAAGTACCCTTTTTATGGTACTTACACCTCTTGGTTTGATTAGGTCTTTTATTGTTTTATAAATTTTCGATTTTTAATTCTCTGTATATTTTAATCTAGAAATGGCTTTAAATATAGGCTTAATGACGATATTTACTCACTTGTTCATGCAAATGTTTTTCATATAAACTCAATTTTCTAAAAAATAACTGTTTTTAGAAATACAAAACGTTAATTACAGGCTAAAACTTGATCAGGATCATAGCTTTTACAACTCATAAAAAACTCTCTTTTTATAAACACTATATTTATCTTTATTAAAAATACATGTCCATTTTAGTGCATACATGCACCATAGTTTATTTAATTGATTTATAAATACTTTTTATAAATCTAATCTTAAGTACGGTAAATATTCTTTGGTTTTACTAAATATCACGCACCATTAATGTGAGATAGGGCTTTAAGGTTGTTTCTTTGTGGTAACATCAACGACATGGCATAAGGCATAACCAATGCCTGCCACCTAGATTTTTAACTAAGATACAGCATCAAAGGAGCTGTTATTTATGTGTTCAATTTTCGGTATTTTTGATATTAAAGAGCATCCTGAAGCTCTTCGTCAGACTGCACTTGAGAACTCAAGACTGCAGTTGCACCGCGGTCCTGATTGGGAAGGTATTTATCAGGGCGATCATGCAATTATTGTTCATGAGCGTCTGTCAATTGTTGATCCCCAGAATGGTGCTCAGCCTCTATATAATGAAGACAAGTCTATTGTTTTGGCTGTTAATGGCGAAATCTACAATCACAAAGATCTGAAGAAAGAACTTACAGTTGATTACAAGTTCAAGACAGGTTCAGATTGTGAGGTAATCATCCCTCTATATGAAGAATTCAAGCGTACTGGTAAAAACTTTGTAGACAGATTAGTAGGTGACTTTGCTTTCGTTATCTATGACGCTAAAGACAACACTATCTTTGCAGCCCGTGATCATATGGGTATTAACCCTATGTATGTTGGCACTGACAGAGAAGGTCGTTTTTATGTAGCCTCAGAAATGAAAGCTTTAGTTAACGTTTGTGACTCAGTAAAAGAATTCCCTCCACGTCATTACTTATACACTAAAGACGGTGACTATGAGTTTAAGCAGTACTACAAGCGTGACTGGTTCGAGTATGACAATGTTAAGAACGATCCTGCTGATGTAAAGAGTTTAAAAGATGGTCTGATGGATGCAGTTCGTCGTCAGTTGATGTGTGATGTACCTTACGGTGTATTACTCTCAGGCGGTCTTGATTCATCTGTAATTTCAGCTATTGCCAAGTTCTACTCAGAAAAGAGAGTTGAGGATGACGGCAAGTCACAGGCATGGTTCCCAAGATTACACTCTTTTGCAATCGGTCTTGAAGGTGCACCAGATCTTAAGAAAGCTCGTGTAGTAGCTGATTACTTAGGTACAGTTCATCACGAAATTCACTATACAATTCAGGAAGGCTTGGATGCTCTTCGCGATGTTATCTATCACATTGAGACCTATGATGTAACTACTATCAGAGCTTCAACTCCTATGTACTTAATGGCACGTTACATCAAAGCTATGGGCATTAAGATGGTTTTATCAGGCGAAGGTTCTGATGAGATCTTCGGCGGTTACCTATACTTCCACAAAGCTCCAAATGCTAAAGAGATGCACGAAGAGTTAGTAAGAAAGTTAGATCAGTTGCACTTATATGACTGCCTAAGAGCAAATAAGTCTCTAATGGCATGGGGTGTTGAAGGTCGTGTTCCATTCCTAGATAAGAAATTCTTAGACATCGCAATGCACTTCAATCCTGAAGCTAAGATGTGCCATGGTAAGGTTATCGAAAAGAAGGCTCTAAGAGAGGCTTTTGACGGTATGTTACCAGAGGAAGTTCTATGGCGTCAGAAAGAGCAGTTCTCTGATGGTGTAGGTTACTCATGGATTGATGCTCTGCGTGACTATGCTGAAGAAAAAGTTTCAGACAGAAAGTTTGCTGAGCGTGAGGTAAGATTCCCAGTAAACACTCCTTTAACTAAGGAAGCTTACTTATACAGAGAAATCTTTGAAGATCTGTTCAAGTTACCATCAGCAGTTAAGACTGTTCCATATGGTAAGTCTGTAGCATGTTCTACTCCTACTGCTATTGCGTGGGATGCAAAGTTTGCAAAGATGAACGATCCATCTGGTCGTGCTGTAACCGACGTTCATGAAGAAGCTTACGAGATGGGCCACAAGATGTAAATCTTGAGGTAAAAGTTCCTTTATATACATTATCATTTTTCTTACTCATTAAGGTTCAGCGAAAGCTGAGCCTTTCTTTTATCCTAAAGTCTCACTGTTTTTATCGTTACAAAACTGATTTATTCTTAACTTTAAGACAAGATCACCTATCTGTAACTCCAATTTCTATGGCTCTATTAAAGTTCTGTATAATCACTTATAACTTATTAACTTTAGGTCACACCATGAAAGACATCTCCTGTATCTTAAAAACTCTTATGGCATTTACCTGCCTTTTATTTACAACCTCAGTGCTCACAGCCTGCAGCTCCATCACCGATAACTCTCAGCCACCTACTCCTTATGAAAAGATTGGTGATGTAACTGAGCTTACAAAGTATGTTGAAAACGGTAAAACCACCTTAGGTGAACTCTTCACTCACTTAGCTCCAAGTACAGCAAGCTCTGATTATTTGCTAAATACTGTTCTCTATACCGGTAATTTAAAAAAGGATAATAAAAGAGTTTTAGTGGTGCAGTACTGGGCAAGATATCCAGGCTTAAGATACAAGCCAAACGCTGTATGCAAGACCACTAAGAACATTATCATCACCTTAAAAAATGACAATCTAAAGGCTGACAATATAGTTGAAAGTGTTGATTACACTGGTGCCTCATATGCTATTCAGGATGTCGTCTTTAGTAAATCAACCGAGTACTATCATGAATTAACAGAGCACGAGTTAAAAGACACCATCAACTATGACTGGAGTAAGGTATATTTCCAGTCTGTAGTCTTAGACAGCGTAAAAGCTGACTCTAAAAAAGATAAAGATGAAATACAGATCATCTCAGATCAGTTAATCAAAGTTGTTTATGAAGCTCCAAGCTTAAAGCTTGTTGATAGAGATGATTTTAAAAAGACCAAGCTTTCATTTGGCAAAAACACAGACAATATCGTACCAAAGGTTGAAAAGACCACTGACTACTATGAGTACGTTGATTGGGATAAAGGAGAAATTCTGCCTCCATGGTTTAGAAGATTAGGAGAGGATTTCTTCTTCATAGATGTTACAAATGCTATTCTTTATTTATAAAGATCATCCTTTGTAAATCAGAGATCCTGTCTAAAGAAATAAGCTATGTTATGTAAGGTGCAACCTAAGCATTACAATAAAAAAGCACTGTATAATAAAATATAAATTACCAGCACCATAAACTACAAACACCAATCAGGTGCTGGTTCATTTTCTAAAATTATGAGGTATTTCTTGAAAGTATTCAAACTTTTATTAAGTCTTATAGCACTTTTGTGTGCAACAACTTTCCTTACAGGATGTGCCGGCTTTGCTGAGGATCTTGGTAATGTCAATGAAATTCGTTATTACGTGACCAAAGATCATTCAACTGTAAAATCAGTTCTCTATAGGATGAATAATCCAAACGTAGAAAAGCGCAGCTATGATTACTATGTTTCAAGAAAACTCTATGAAGCAACCCAAGTAAGTTCAGGCAATAAGCTCTTAATTGTCCACTATTATGTAGATTACCCTACAAAGTCACAGCCATATAGAACTTTAAAAGACATAGTGTTCTTACTTAATGATGACAAGCTCTCAGAAGACAGCATTATTCATGACATCAAGATCTTTGGTGCAGCTTACCTTAAAAACGAAGGCATCAATGAGTACTATGCAATGTCAGAGAAAGAGCTAGAGGCTTTTGACAATATGGGAGAAGAATATATAGCATCATCTAATAAAACAGGTCAATTCAAATCAGAGCTTGATCTTACAGAAGAAAAGCTCATAAAAGCAGAAACAACCGAGTTATTTGGTGAGATTGACGATTTAAAAGTCGTTGAAGATAAGCAACTAAATTCTTTAGGTGTTACTGAAATTGAAAGTATCTTAACAGCCCCTAAAATACGAGTTGTAAAAGTCTCTTATCTCATGTACGGAGCAGCCATAGCGCTTGCTGTTGCAGAAGCTGTATTACAAGCAAAGCAACAATAGCTACAACTTTTTTATAAGTTTCTTATATTGAAAGTTATTCAAGAGAGCTTACACTTGTTAATTTTAAAATAAAAAAGCTATGCCGGATTTTGTCTAACATAGCTTTAGGTTTAACGTGGTAAAACAATCTTTCTATGAAAGATTACTGGTGCATGAAGAAGCCAATAATTAAGATGATGCTTACGCCCCACATAACTGGAGTTACCTGACGGTATTTACCAGTGATCAGCTTTAATAGACAATAGCTTGCAAAACCGAAGCCAAAACCATTACCAATAGAATAGGTCATTGGCATCATGATCACGGTTAAGAATGCAGGAATTGATTCAGAGAAGTCTGTAAAGTCGATACCCTGTACATTCTTCATCATCATTGCACCTACTACAATAAGTGCTGGAGCTGTTGCGTAAGCTGGAATTAAGCTTGCAAGTGGTGAGAAGAAGAATGCTAATAAGAAGCAGATACCAACAACTACTGCGGTAAGACCTGTCTTACCACCAACATTAACTCCAGCTGATGATTCAACATATGAGGTTACAGCACAGGTACCCATGGTTGCTGATAATAAGGTACCAACAGAATCGGTCATCAGAGCTCTATCGCAGTTTTCAATCTTACCGTCTTTATCTACAAGACCTGCAGCCTTGGTAACACCGATTAGAGTACCGATATTATCGAATAGCTCAACAATGGTGAAAGTAAAGATGATTGAAACTAAACCATAATGGAAAGCACCTACAAGATCCATCTTTAAGAAGGTCTCCCCCATACCAGGGAAAGAGAAACTTACAACATCTGAGATGCCCTCAGGTGCCTTAGTTACGCCAAAGATCATTCCAATTACTGTTACGGTCACGATACCGATTAACATGGCTGCTCTGATTTTTAAAGCTAAAAGAGCGCCGATGATGAGTACACCTAAAAGAGCTAGATCAACTTTGGGATCAGAGAAAGTACCTAAGGTGATCTTTGTAGCAGGAGATTCAACAATCAGATTTGAGCTTTGAAGGCCAACGAAAGCAATGAACATACCGATACCGACTACGGTCGCAGATTTCAAACTCATTGGTACAGCATCAATAATCATCTGACGCAGTTTGGTAACAGTCAGCACAAAGAAAACTAAACCTGATACAAACACAGCACCTAAAGCTGTTTCCCAATTCAAGCCTACAGTCTTACATACATAGAAGGTAAAGAAGGCATTAAGTCCCATGCCAGGAGCCATAGCAACCGGAAGATTTGCAAAAAGGCCCATTGCAATAGTACATAAAGCAGCAGACCAGATAGTTGCAGCAACAGCTGCTTCTACAGGGATTCCTGCTTCTTTTAATATTGATGGGTTAACAAAAATAATGTAAGCCATTGCTACGAAAGTAGTAATACCGGCAATGATCTCAGTGCGGACATTAGTTCCTTTAGCTTTTAATTTGAAATGACGATCTAAAAAGCCCTGATCGTTCTTTGAGATGGTGTCAGACATAATTTCCTCTGAATGAAAAATACCTGCTATAAAAGCGCTTTCAGTATATTTGAATTTACCTTAGTGTCAATGCTGATTGCATAAGAAATCGACTTTTACCAAGATTTGATAAATATCGTATTCACTAATGTGCTGACAAGCGTGCATATGCAAACTTCTAGAATGTTTTAAGACTGCTTTTGAAGAATTTATTAAGAATTTTTGCAGAGAAAAATGGAGGCTTTATAAAGATACTTATATTGAGCTAAAGGTATATATTGTGTTGAATGCAAATATATTGAGAATAATTCCATACTTTGATGGTATTTGTTTTACCTGATGGTCAGGCAAAACAAAAAGCTACCATGATGGCAATAAAACCAATCACTATCAAAAGAGTCAGTACTAAACCTACAATAGATAAAGCAATTCCTGTATAACACAGTTTTGTGCTTTCTGGATGCTTTTTTAAGATTATAAAACCAAAGACAATACCTAAAACTGCTAAAGCTACACCTAAGAAACAACCTGCACCAGTAAAAATACTTATGATGGAGACAATTCCTAAAACAATCGGAAGATATTGCAAATGATAATCCTTACACTGATGCATTAGATGGGATGATTTATATTTGATGCAGATAATATTAGTCGCATAAAATCTATACTATCTATTGTACATTCATTTAGTGTAAATGTTCAAATTTATTTTGGGATTCAATAATTGTGCAAACATTTTTTGATATGAGTTAATCTAAATACAATTCAATCAAATGATAAATAACCATAGCTATGCCTGTTGATGAAACAACAAACCCAGAATAAAAGATATTTTCGTCTTTTTTGTCTAATTCAAAAGGAATCGTATAGATAAAGACTACTCCTAAAATTCCCAAGATTGCTCCTAAGATAAAATATGACCAAGCAAAAAAGCTTATGAGTGATGCTATTCCAAAAGTAAGAGGAAGATATATCCAAAATCTCAAAATTCTCATTTTGTACTCCTGACAGAGTAACGTATAAATCTTGTACGATTTATTTTATGTACACTTAATGTAAGGGTGCAAGCTGATTTTTAGGATTATTTAGTAATCAAATCATTTTTCTGAAAATTAAGCTCTATTTGCTATAATTCATGCGTTACAAACAGTATAAGTTGCAAGACTTCAATACTTGTTTATCAAGATCATTTATCAGAAGAAAAAGGTCAAATGGAAGAATTAGGTCTTACTAGAGTTCCTTACTATTCAGAACTTAGTGTGTTTAATCGAGATGATGTACCAAATGATGCTGTATGCCTAGTGCTTTCAGTCATGCTCTATTGGCATTCACTAGAAAAGTGCCAGAGATTTAATGCAAGAAATCATGTGCACCTTTTAGCCCGTAATTTAAGAAGAACTCCTGAATGTGTCAAAGAGTGCCTAGACTATCTTACAAGCTTAAAGATCTTAGATAAAAAAGAAGAAACTATCACCACAGAAAGCGACAATCCTGATAAAAAGACCAAATTAAACGAGTTCTATACCCTAAACTTCCATGTACTCCATGAGCTGTTAAAAGAGCATAACCTGAATATTCCTGTAAAGATCCTGCGTTTGGCAAGTGACGATTACTTTGATATCTACTCATATTTATCACCAAAGAGAATGCCTTTAGTACAAGGTCTTGTAGGTATGGTCAAAGGTGGCATTTATGATGAGGCTGCTTTAAATGTCTGCAAGGTTATCTGTGGTATCTGCAAAGACAGTGACTATGAGGAGTTCTCATATAAGGCATTAGCTCCTGGTTGGAGAATGTTAGCTCAGCCTCCTGCTACAGCAGAGGACGTCGTACAAAGATATTTAAGAGAAGGAGAGCGCTCTGTAGATATTGATCTTATGGATGGCTCTTTCTTTATGCCAGATGGTGATTACTTTGGAACTGAAAAGCATAAGATTTGGCATTCAGGTAAAAGTAAAGAACCTAGAGTTTTAGCTACTGCCCTATACCTTTGCTTTACAGCTTTAAGTCATGATGTAGAGTTCTATTCAGATCTAGATCTTGAGGAGCTAAAGGATGGATTTGAACTTCTGAATAAATTTACAGGATTAAAAGGCAGATTATCTGAGGTGTACTTTAACTATAAAGACTTTACAGGAGATGCCCTTGTAAAGGCTAAAGTAGAGTACCAAAAGATATTAGAATCATTATCATAGATCATATTTGCCACAAGGTAATAATCAAATCTTTAAGGTGATAGTTTTACTTGTGGCGAAATACTAAATTGCCTAAATTTGAGCCTTTTCAATAATACACTGATGAGTTTTAGTGTCTTTTGAGTAGTTAATACCTACTAACAGAACTTCACCTTTATAGTCTTTAAAGAACTGTAAGTAATTCTTCTCTTTAATCTGAGTGATAGCAGTCTGTGCTGACTTATCATACTTTAACTCAATTAAAAGAGCTGGCTTGTTTACACCTTTTTTGGTAGATAGATTAAATCAGCATAGCCTTTTCCTGTAGGTAATTCTCTTATAACGTTATAGGTATCAGTAGTACTTAAAACTAGTGATAATGAGATTACACATAACAATGAGTTCTCGTCATTGTAAGTTAATATTGAGGTATGATCTTGATGTGCTTCATCAAAGACTTTAGCTACAGCACCAGAATTTAATGACCAAATATCATTTAACAGGTCATATGACTTGCTTATAAGATTATAGACACCAGAGTAATTCTTGTTATCTTCGACGATATTTCTAAACTCCATTTTGATTTCTTCATTTGGAATATGAACTACAAATTTAGAAATATTGTCTACCCTGATATCTGAATCTGGTTTTATTGCGAGGTACCCTAAATGAATAAGTAAGGTTAAGACATCATTCTTGGTCTTAAATGTAACCATATCATTTTGGAATTTAGCTACATTCACAACAACATCTTCGCCTGCAATTAACTTTACAATGTCATCTCTTAAGCCTTCCATGTTCATATCAATATATTCCTGAAGGCTTTCAAAGGTTTCTGTTTTGGTCCAGTAACTTATATACTTTTTATAAGTTGCTGCATTTACTACAGAATTTGGATTATAAATATGAGGGACATCTGTAAAAGAGTAGCCATCATACCATTGCTGCATTTGATTAAAATTCATCTTGAATTCGTTACACAATGACTGAACTTCCCTCTCTGTAAAACCAATAAATGGAGCAAAGTTATCAGGATCAGTCATTGAAAATTCATTGAACATATTCAATGCACTCTGGTTACCGTACTTCTTAATCGGAAGAATACCTGTCATGTAGGCTAGAGCAATATAGGACTGATCTTTAAAGATACCTTCTAACCATTCAAGATATAGTTTTAAACTTTGAGCATCTTCTTTTTTCTCACGAATGATGCGATCCCATTCATCAATACAAAAGGAACTTTGCTGACAGAGAATACATCGTCTAAAGCTTCGTACAATTTGTCTGGAGAATTGAATACAACTTGCGGATAAGCTTCTTTTAATTCTTTTACTATTGAAGATGTGACAGACGAAATCATTTGATTAACATCATGACGTGCGCTATTAAACTCTAGCGACATGTTAATGAAAATAACATTATATTGATTTAAATGTTTTTTATAGCTTGGAGATTTTGCAATTTTGAGACTATCAAACTGGGATGAGCTGTCTTCACCTCTTGAATAGTAAGAACATAGCATTTGTGCTGTTACAGACTTTCCAAAGCGACGAGGTCTACAGAGACAAAAATATTTTTGCTTTGTCTTTATACATTTATTTAGGATCTCAATTAAAGGAGACTTGTCAACGTATATAAAAGAATCTAATGATTCTTGAAAATGATTTTTTCCTTATTTAAATACTTCGGCATTTTATCTCCTCAGCGATGAAATTGCCTTATATTCCTTATTATATATGGAAGGTTGTCATTTTCACACTACAAAAAAGAATTAAAAAAAAAGAAAAAATAAGAAACAGAATTTTTTCTGATACTAAAGAAATAATAAGAAAAATCATAAGAAAATTTTCAAAAAAACTTCTATTTTTTGCATTTTTTGCCAGTAAATTGTCTGTTCTTAAAAATTTGCCCTGTACACTGCCTCAAACTTATTTTGAGGATTATTTAATGTTCTTTAAATCAAAATCTGTAGAAAACAGTTTTCAAACTAAAGATCCTAACTGGTTAATTGTGTTAGGTTCTTCAATGCTGTTTGTAACCTGTATCTTTTGTGCCTTAGATGGCGCATCACTATCATCATCTCTGTCATTTGGACTGGTGATCTTACTGAATGTGCCTATCTATGTGGGCATGTTCAAATATGAACCTGACTCTGAGCATTCTAATGAATACTACCTTTGTGACAGTGAGTTGTATAAGCTCTCTGGCTACGAGGAAGTGCCAATCTTAGATAAAAACAGTAACTATAAGTTTACAGAAGCTACCCGTCTTATCGACAGGCATATTGAATCTCAAAAGGAAGAAAACCGTAACCGTGAGGATTATGTACCTATAAATCTGAATAAAGATGACATTGCAGCACTGACCATGGTCGCTGCTAAAAACATCACCAATAAGCTCTTTATTGGCTATGGTTATGAGTTTTTACCAAAGCATGCAAGACGATTGGCAAAACTCCAGGAGCAGGGACTAAAGCAATTGCCTCACGGTAAAGGCTCTGCTCAAATTCATAATCTGGAAAGACGCCATAAGCCTCTGTTCATGTCTTTACAGAATATTAAAGATCATGCCATTGTTTTTGGTACTACAGGCGCTGGTAAAACCAGATTCTTTGATCTTTTAATTACTCAGGCCATAGAAAGAAACGATACTGTCATCATTATCGATCCTAAAGGCGATCACGATTTAAAGCGCAGAGCTCGTAGAATCTGTGCCTGTACTCATCGTGATGGTGCTTTCCATGTTTTAGATGTTAAAGATCCAAATTTAACCACATCTGCTTTTAACCTCTTTGGCTCATCCACAAGTGCCTCTGATATTGCAGATAAACTGTCATCTCTTATGAAGCAGTCAACCTTTGATACTGACAGCTTTGCAAGCTATGGTCAGGAGGCTGTAGCCTGTGCTGTAACTGCCTTAGATTGTCTTGATTTACCTGTTGATATCTACCATATCTGCAATCATGCCAATATCGAAAGTTACTTTGACGGCATGGTAGCAGGTCTGTCTAAACTTACAGCTAAAACTCAAAACCGAGATCTTGCTGTGTACTTTGCAAGACTCTTAAAAGGCTATTCTATTGAAAAGCACCTTTACACTCATGTAAGAGATTTCTTAGTAAGCATTGGCGATGAAGCTCAATTAGATGGTATTTCTGATATAAGCGAGGATAGTCTTTTAGATCCAGAGGTTGCTTTATCTTTAACACCAGAGCAGTTATCAGCTCTTAAAGAGAAAGTAAAAGCTCAAAATGATGAGAATAATATCGTTGAAGCTCAAATTGCAGATACAGATGCCTCATCAGGTACAAATAATAATGCTGATAATGGCAGCAACAAGACAGGTAATTTTGCTGATAACAGCAATACCATAAAAACAGAAACTGACTCTAAAGAGACTGAAGTAAAACCTAAAAGACGTGGTCGTCCCCCTAAAAAGAAAGTAGAAGACACAACTTCAGCTACTGCTGTTGATACAAAAGCATCAGGTACAAGCAAAAATGAGACTAAAAAGACTACAGCTAAAAAGAGAACGGCAAAACCTAAGAACGTAAAAATTCAGGTCAAGGCAGCAGCTTTTCTTACCTATTATAAGTATCTAAAACAGCACTCAAATCTGGATATTGATCCTGAATTTGAAAAGCTGATATCTATGACTGTAAAAGAACAGTCTTTCTTTGAAAGAACCACTGCAAGTATTAAGACCGTACTTAATACCTTAAACAGTTACAACCTAAAACAGATCCTGTCAAAGAGCCCTACACAAACCGATTTTTCAGATATCTACCAAAAGAATAAGGTCTTTTACTGCGCCTTGCATTCAATGTCTAATGCCACCTTAAGCTCTTATGTAGGTAAGTTACTTTTATCAGATCTAAGCTCTTTTGCGGATCATATTTATTCAATGGATGAGAATTTACATGCTCTTAATAATCATAGTGCAAATGATAGGTTGCGCCATGCTGATGATGTATTTAGTAAAGTAGACAGTGCTTTTAATACCAGTTTAGATGGCAAACTAAATGGCAACATAGGTTGCAAACAAAATTACAACATCAATGACAATTTACACAGTCATGAGGCAGATTTTACTGATGTGGCTGGTGATGATAATGTCGATCCTGATGCAAAGGCTGCCCTAGCTCTTACCCATGAACTTGTAAATATGGATGAAATAAACTCTTTTATTGAGGAGAAAAAGGCTGAAAAAGAACAGAAACAGCTTCGTTATAAAGCTTTAAATCCTGAATTTGACAAGGTCATGAGTATCTTACAGGCCCCAAAATTTGACAAAGTAATGAAAAGACGCAAGGTAAGTATCTTTATTGATGAGGCAAGTGAAGTGGTTAATGAAGCTTTACTGCAGCTTTTAAACAAAGCTCGTGGTGCAGATTTTTCAATTACGATTGCAACGCAGACTTTTTCTGATTTAGCTAAAAGATGTGGTTCAAAAGATGCTGCCATGCAGTTAATCGGTAACTGCAACACCATGTATTCTCTAAGAGTAAAAGATGAAGAGACAGCATCTGTCATCACCTCTTCCTTACCTAATACCACTTTCTATACTAAGAACATCTCTACAGGCACAATGTCTGATACCTATAAAGAGAATTACAAAGACTCAGCCTCTATAAGTGCTAATACCTATATCGACAGGATTTTCCCATCATCAGCTCTAATGGAACTTCCTAACTTTGAGTATGTGGCAAAACTCTCTGATGGACGTTTTGTCAAAGGTGTAATTCCAATTCTTACAGACAATAAGCTGCGTGATTAGTATGGTTTTAGAAGATTGTGCCTTTACTGCTTTGCATTACTTCCCTGCTTTTAGGATTGATGCAAAGCTCTGCTTGCATCAATTTTCATCTGTTTTATGTTTAATTATTTAGATAACAACCAAGGATCAATACAGGACAGGATCATATGTTCGGTTTTACTTTTAAAACATTAAGACTTTATGTAATCGGTTTTATCATTTTGCTGTTTATCTTAAGTGCTGATTACTTAGGCCCCAGTACTAAGGTTATCTTTTATGAAGAATTAGATGACTTTTGCTATATCTTTTCCCATAACTGTGAAGACACACTTGTAAGGATAGGAAAGATTGCTGATTTATTAAGACCTGTCTTAGTAGTAGCAAAGGTTGTGGACTTAGATAAAGTTATCTTGTTGCCAGTTATCAGGATCCTCTTTTTGGCAATAGGCTTTGGTAAGTATTTAGTAATGCTGACGTTAGCCGGATTTGCATTAGGCAGAATTTTAAGATTTCAGGCAATTGAGGATTTTAAAACACCAATTATCTTAAAGATTGTAGGTGGCTTTTCCTATGAGTTTGTAACCCTGGTTCTACTTGTGCTCATCTTTCAGGCCTTTATATCCTGTGCTTACATCTTAACCTTTTTCTTTTTATTCCTGCCTGCTCTGTGCGGCATCAGGATAGGCTCTGCCTGCTAAAAGCTTTGTGTTTCATCCAGTATAAGGTGATTGCTTTACATAAAGTATTGCAATCACCTTTTATAGCTCATTCTACAAAAGTCATTACAAATTTTACGTAATGAGAACTTTTCTAATGATAAGAAACATTGCTCCAATCATCAGAAACTTTTAATTAAAAAAAACTGCTCCAACCTTAAGAAAATTCTGCTCCCATCATAAGAATATTCACTGAAAATAATCTTACAAAAAAACTGAATGCGTTAAGATAGGATCCTTACTAAAAAAACATAACAAAAAAGCTCAATAAAAAAAATGATCTACCAGGCATTCAAATTAGCATTTCCCAAAACACTACCAATTCTTGCAGGCTTCTGGTTTGTAGGTCTTGCTTACGGTCTTTACATGCATGTATCGGGATTTTCATTTGTATATCCTATGCTCATGAGTCTTATCATCTACGGAGGCTCATTAGAATTTATCACTGTAGCGATGCTGCTCTCACCTTTTAGTCCTGTAGGAGCATTTGTTATTGCCCTGTTAGTACAGGCAAGACATCTTTTCTATGGTATTTCCATGCTTGATAAGTACAAAGGCTTAGGTCTTAAAAAGTACTATCTAATTTTTGGCTTGTGTGATGAGTCTTTCTCATTGAACTTTACAGCTAAAATTCCAGAAGGCGTGGACAGAGGCTGGTACTACTTTTTCATTACCTTTTTAAATCACTTTTACTGGGTATCAGGCTCTACTGTAGGAGCTTTGATTGGTGATGTTGTCCCCCTTAATACCAAAGGTCTTGAGTTTGTGATGACAGCTTTGTTTGTAGTGATCTTTGTAGAACAGTTTTTAAATGACAAAGAAAAGATAAATGGCTTTATCGGTATCGGTGCCTCTGTGCTCTGTCTTTTAATCTTTAAACAAGACAATTTTATGATACCTGCCATGATCTTAATGCTCGCTGTAATTCTTTTAAGATATAAGTTAAAAAAGAACCTTAAAGAGTGTGCTGATACAAATGACAGCCTTAACGACAATAGCTTTTGTAAAGACAGTTCTCTTAATAAAAGTTCACAAAATGTAAGAGAAAAGATTGAGGATCACAGCCTATGCCCATTACAGAACAGTGCATCACTATTGGTCTGTGTGCTTTGGGCACTCAGATCTGCCGCTTTTTACCTTTTATCCTGTTCTCTGGTAAAAGCAGATTACCTCACTGCATTGAATACTTAGGTAAAGCTCTGCCATTGGCAGTCTTTGGTATGCTCGTAGTTTACTGCTTAAAAGACGTGTATTTTGTACAAAAGGATTATGGTCTGCCTGAAATGATAGCTGTAATTGCAACAGCACTAATTCATGTTTTAAAGAGAAACATGATGCTCTCTATTGCCTTAGGTACTGCTATCTATATGGTCTTAGTGCAGTTGGTGTTTGTAGGTTGATTAGAATTTAAGGACAGATCTTTCACTTTCAAAGCGATGATCCATCCTGTTATTTTCTCAATAACTTAAGAAAATCGTGTGCTTGCTAACAATTAAATGTCTTTGCAAACATCCAATTGTTTATTCTCTCTGCACAGATCTTTTGTCATCTCATAAGCTCGATTTACATTTTTATGAATATTTCTTTCTTCAGAACCATTTTTGTACATATTAATAATTCTTATAGCTGAGTTACAACTCTTTTCATTTTGAGTAGCACAACCTTTTGAATAGTAGTCGTAAGCTTTATTAATATTCTCATCAATTTTTAATTCATCAGAAAATATCCCTTTCTCATAAATTTCACCCATAGCGTAGCAAGACTGACCTTCATCTTTTGAGCAAGATGAACTCAAAGCATCTATATATTCTTGACCAAACAACTTCCTTGAATAATCTCCTTTTAAAGACAGAATTGCTCTTTTTGAACATGCTAAATTTTTATCATAATCTGCATAATCACCAGTAATCAAACAGGCTCGATCGTAATATTCTCCTGCTCTTTGAAGGTCTTTTTTCAGACTTGAATCTATTTCTGGACCTTTTTCATAAATCCATCCTAATTGATGGCATGATGTACCAATTCCAACATTACAACTTTGGTCATAATATCTAATGTAATCGTCATAATTGCTGTTAAGCTGAAGGTCAACCTCTGCTAAAAAAGCACAACTTGTTGCTAAATTTGCATCGTCATTTTGAACTCCTACCTTACAAGCTTTTTCTAAATATGGTCGAGCTGTGTGGGGATACTCTATTTTTTTTTGCCTATCCACATATTTTTCGTGATTGTTTGTATTTGAATATATCAATTGCCCCAGTTCATTACAGGAAGTTATTTCACCATTATTGCATTCCCATCTGAGCTGTTTATATTTTGAATTATGATCTATAACTCTTTTTTCATTATCAAAATATCTATCCAAACCTGTGGTTTGACAACTTGCAATAAAAAAAGATAAAGGGATAAAAGCTACCAGTTTTATGTTCATTATTGTTTTACCTTGTTGTAATCAAGACTTGGTTTTGTTCTATTTTTTATGTAAATACATTTGGATACAAGACTACTCAATCCAACCAAACTTACATACTCCTGAATCTGTAAGGATTTCAGCTTCAATAGGATTTCCAATAGCAACTAACTTACGATCGCCAAAGTTAAAAGGGCCATAATCTTTAGAAGGAATAAAACCTTTTCTATTAAGACTTACTTCTTCAACATAAAATTTTGTAGAGGTTCTGCTCAAAACATACAACCCCATTAAGGGTTCTCCTAAAGCAACAGCAATTTGAGATTTATAAACCTGAATACCACTACAGAAATTTGAACTAGCATCAAAATACTTGTTACCGCTATACCAATTGTCACTGTACGATGACTCATTGGTTGGCATTGGATCCGATTTAGGCCATAAAGGAGATGGTTTCGGAAAGAACTTTTTCACTAAAGGATAGTCTTTTTGGTAGATTTCTTGTGCAGCCATGCATGGATAGATATTATCTTTGGTACATTGATTTTGAAAGTGATAGAAAATCTCTTTTATATGTTTTCTTCTAACCTCTTTATATTTTTCCTTATCTGTTCTGGAAATAGTACTTGTAACCTCGCCTTTAACAAGATAATATCCGGTATCTCCATGTCCATTAGAGTCATCGGCTCTCATCATATGCTCATATAACTTTTCTGGATTCTCATACTCTGGAATTTCTCTAGGAACTCGAACTGCATTTTTACAAGCAATCCTAACATTGCTGCAAGAGCCATCAATCCGATTTTCTATTGGATCAAATGGACATTTTGAGACATCCTTGAGATCACACATTTCGTAGTATTCTCTTTTAGAGATTTTTACTCGTTCTGGTTTAGCTCTAGCATTTACAATACTGCTTAAAGCATCATAAGTATTGATATCACTTGTTGATGATTCATCAGAACTAGATGACTTGCTTATCAAATTGCAACTTGATAAGGCTATACACATTGATGTAAAAATAATGGATAGGCAAATTTTATTCATAGTGTTTGTTTTTATTAAATTAAACGTTAAGTAATTTTAAACAAGTCTTTTCACAAACACTATGAGATAAATCAAAATCAATAAATTTAATTTTGAGAATAGGCTTTTAATTGCAGGATATGATCTTCAATCTCTTTGATCACTCTTTTGAAGATCTCATCACTTTTACCTGTAGGATCTTCTAAATGCCAGTTATCATCAAAAGGTCTACCTATAAAAGGACAAGACACATCACAGCCCATTGAGATTGCAAGATCTGGTGTAGGGATGTTTTTAATGAGCTTGCTTTTCTGTCCCTGCTTTTCCATATCAATGCCATATAGCTCTTTTATAAGCCTTACAGCATCTTGATTGATTTTATCTTTTAAAACAGTGCCTGCTGAATAACAAGAGAATTTATCAGAAAGAAGATACCTACCTAGTGCTTCAGCTATTTGGCTTCTGCAAGAATTGTGGACACAGATAAAGGAAATTACTTTCTTATTCATGTTTGAATAATCCTAAGCTTAAAAGGTAAGAAACATCAATAACTCTCAAGAGACTTGCCTTTATGTGTGTTGATCTATTTTCTTATCAATTGATGAGTAGCATTACTTTATTTTTTTACAAGCTACAGTGCAATCTTTTTTGCAAAAAGCTATACCAATAGCATAGATATCAGTGATCTTTGCAATCTTAGTAAAAGGCTCTGCATAGTTCTTCTCTTCAATCTGACTTAGAGCAATTGCTGCTAATTCATCCATTTCTTCAGCTTTAGAGGTAGCTTTAATCTCAATGATTACAGCTTTGGTATTACGCTCAGCTTTAAAGGTAATATCAGGATATCCATTACCTGCTTCATAGTTAGAATGGTATTCAGAGACAAGTTTTTCACAACTTGTAAAGATGCCATTGATAAAACCATGATAGTAGTTCTCTAAAGGAGCTTTTGTTGCTGTATCTCTGATTGAGACATATTTTTGCAGCATATCAAAGAGGATATTAGAGATATCTACTTGCTGTCCTTTTACTAAAGCATTTACAAACTTACCTGGTAACTCAAGATTTACAAAGACATCTTTAAATCTCTTTTGAATATTCTTAGTAAAGCAGTCTTTAATCTCTAAGTTAGGCAGTCTTACTACAATATCATCGGGATTATTTTCATTTGGAGTTAAAGCACTAGTCTTTTCCCAATCTACAGTTAAGTAACCTGTATGAAGTAATAATGACCAGAAATCATTAGGATCATGCTCTGATAAACAGTCATAGTTCATGGATTCATTAAGCTTAAAGCTAATTGACTTGCCATCAACTAAATCCTGCATCTTTTGAGTATCACTGTCAGTTAAATATCCTAGGTATTCATATACAGCAGAACTTGAGGTTGAAGTTGCCCAATAGTTATCAGCCTTTATTTTTGACAATAGTCCCTGCTGTTTAAAATCAAAATTGTCTTTAATGAAATTTACTACATCCCATGGACAGAACATCTCTTTGTCATAGAACTTGTATCCGTCATAGTTATCTTTTACCTTTTGGGCAAAATCATCTAATTCGTAGTCTTTTAAGAACTTATAGGTATCTTCTTTGGTAAATCCTATAATTCCAGTATACGTACCTAATTGACTTGTAACAGTATTTACATAGAGGTTATTTACACCTGTAAAGATGCTGTTCTTTGCTACTTTTAAACAGCCTGTCATAATGACTTTACTTACATATTGTTCGCCAGTCTCAGGATCTTGAGGAATGGTTTTAAAGAAATCGAATAAAGATGAGATTAAAGTTACCATGTCATCATGGTACTTATATTCCTGAGCTTTTGCTAAAGGTACATCATACTCGTCAATTAAGACATAAACCTGCTTTTTAAAATGCTTATACAGCATTGTTGCTAGATTTATGATGGATGAAGTTGCATATGATTGAGCATTTTCATCAGCTCTATGTAAAAAATCTTTACTTGATAACTTAGCATAAGTCGCCTTGTCATCATCATTGAGAGCAAGACTGTCTTTTAAGAAACTGTATTCTTTAGCTTTAGCTACAATAAGTTCAGCCAGTTTATAATAAGCTGAAGTAAAGGTCTTTCCATAAACGCCTTTTAAGGTAAGACAGATAACAGGATGCTGTCCCATGTATTTTGCACAGAACTCTTGGTCATCTAATATCTTGGTATCTTTAAACAACTTTTGCTGAAGTGTAGTGTCACCTGGATTTGCCGAGTTTATTTTCAAAAAATACTCAACCATGGACATAAACAGAGTCTTACCAAAACGTCTTGGTCTAGTAAATAACATTACATTTGACTTATCTTTATCAATAAGCTCTTTAAGATAAGGCGTCTTATCTACAAAGTAGCATCCGTTACCTTTTAGCTCACTATAGACATCTTTTCCGTATGGTAATGGTAAGAATTGTTTAGTAGTCATTGTCTTGTTCTCAATTCATCGGTTCTGCTTTAATTATACATGATAAAAATTTTGAGAATTTTGATTAGTGGCATTTAATGCTGATAAATCGTTATTAAAAGATTTTTTGTTGAATTTTGAAAAAATCTCATGCTCTGCAAAAGTGTTTTGTGAATATATGTCCGCTTCTGTGAAGTTAAAACGATCTTCCAAAACGAAGATAAGCGTACTCACTCATTGCATCAAGGACTTACAGATAAGTAGTTCTTAAAATTTCCTCAATCAGAACACATCTAGATAAACCTGTTTTGCTAATGACAAGTTGCAGGTAGCTAATGTGCCTAGTCACTGAGTTTTCTTAATACCTAAGGCAAAGTCTGTGGTATAAGGGATTTTATGTAAGATCTCTTTTGCTCTTTTAAGTTTCCCCTTTTTAAACTCTTGCTCCATAAGCTCAAGCCAAAACTCAATTTCATCTAGTGACATTTCTATATCGCGCTCTTTGCGATATTGAACGTACTCTCTCCACTCTTCTTTTGAAAAGTTGTTCTCTGGCAATTGATAGCCTTTTGGTAAATGCTTCAGATCTGACATAGAAACTCCTTGAACTGCTTGATTTCAAGTCTTTATAGTGAAGGCTTAAAGCCTTCACTTATACTTACTAGATAAAACCTGCTCTTTTATGAGTTGTTTCACGATAGGAGTAGTTATCCTCAATCCAGGTGAGATTTAGATGTAATAAAGCTTCATCGACATCGCATTGCTCTATCTTATTAGAATCACGCCAGGCTGCTTCCTTACAAACAGAATCTAAAAAGGATTTGGTATCACAAAGAGGATGACCTGACAATTTTGATGCAGCCTTAATTAAGGAGAGATCATTACTTACTGGTTTATCTTTTAAATACTCCTCCATTACAGCTAAAACGCCTTTAGTATCAGCATAGCTAATCTCGATTTTGTTTGAGAATCTGCCATTACGTAAGATAGCCTCATCCATATCATCAATACGATTGGTAGCTGCAATTACTAAGACTCTGTCTTTAGCTGTATCTGAAATTGAGCGTATGAACTGGGAAATACCTTCGTTGTTATTACAACTTCTTCTTTTAGCAAACATGGAGTCAGCTTCATCTATAAAGACAATAGAAGGAGCAGCATCTTTGGCCTTGTTAAAGATCTCTGTTATCTTTTTTGCTGATCCTACTGAATTCTGTTCATATTGAGTGGCATCAATGGTAAAGAATTTCCAGCCTAAAAACTTTGCTAAGGCATTAGTAGCATAGGTTTTACCAGTGCCTGGGGCTCCATAGAGCATGATAGGATCCAGCATTTTAAGCTTAAAGCGCTGATACTTTTCTGGATACTTAATGTAATCAATAAAGTTATCATTGATAAAATTTTCAAGTTCTGTCTGTCCAGGTAGAGAGAAAAAGGCATCTTTATCTAAGGTAAAGCCTAAGAACTTCTTTAAAAGAGCATTTAAAGTATCTTGAAGATCAAAATTAAATCTGCCTTTTTTATTTTTGTCCAAAGCTAACTCTGCTTTTACCATCTTTATGAATTTAAAGACTGAGTTTAAAGACATACCTTCCAACTGAGTTGATAGATTCTTAATACAAGACAGGCTCAACTCATGCCTTGAAAAGCTTGAGGTAAAACAATCTACAATATCATCTGCATCAGGTCTTGAGCTCTCAAAGGTATTTGGGAATAAATCTAAAAGACCTGAGTCAATCTTTTCTCTATAATTTGCTGTCATGATGACAAAGCAATTTTTCTTTTCAATATCTTCAATTGCCTGTTTTGTAGCATTAACCTCTTCTATGGTCCAATCGTTGTCATCACGTACATAACGCACATCAGAGAAATAGGCATCAACGTTTTCCATAACCACAACTGTTGGTTTTCTAGTGTCAATATTTTTGAGCTGTTCTGTAATGTTTTTAGCAAAGTCATGGATACCTGAGTTTGAGAGACTAGCAAGATTTATCTTATGCTCCTTTATATTCAGTGCTTTTAATAAAATCTCAACAGCTTTAGTTTTTCCAGAGCCATGCTCTCCGAATAACACTAAATTTGCTCTCTTATGAGCAATACTAAAACGCTTCATGGAAGAACTGCCGTTGTCATTTATTTTTTCTCCATACTCTTTGGCTAAACAAGAGACTGAGTGTAAGCTCTTGCAGTCTTCAAAGTCTTTAAGATAGTGGTCATAAAGGTAATCTTGAAGTTTCCTATTACCTGTAATATGAAAGCTGCAATCGTTAACACTCTTTGAGTTTGTTAAAGTGGCGTGAGTTTTACCATCATCTCTTTTCAGGTAATCACAGTTATTAGGATCTATTCCATGAGAGCGAATCTTCTCTTCAAGTCTGGCTCTTTGCTTTTTACGCTCTTTTTCTGTCATTTTTTCTGCAAAAAGCTCATGAGCATAGCGAGAGCTTAATCTTAATGAAAAGTTGTTTTCATCTGAACCTGCTTTAAAGTAAGCTGGTACAGCTTCTAAATAATCAGGCTCAGGCTTAAAAAATGACTGTGAGAATTCGCAGTATGAAGCGCTGTTTACTGATCCTACAGTAAACAGGAGTGAATATTCATTAAAGTACTCTCCATCAAAACGACGTGGCTTCCTGTGTTCTATAAAAGCTTTTAACAGATAATCATACTCAGGCAGGTAAAAGCTGTTAAAAAATGTAGTCTTTAAAAAGCGTTGAGCATAATTTGCATTTTTTACCACAAAGCTATCCTGTCTTAGTTGATAAAAGACCATGCTCTGGTAAATAAGTGATAAAGGAACATTGCCATATTTACCCTTTATTAGATCGTAAACTACAGTTGACTCTTCAAATACAGGAGTGCAGTCAGCTGTTGTAGAGGCTACTTGTAAAGGTTGAGCTACAACATTGATATCATCTTTGACAGTCTTATCCTGTAAAGATTTAAGATAGGACTTCATAAAGGTATAGCCTGGCAGATATGGTAAAAGCTCAAGTGTATACAAGGCATCTTTTACATCATGCTCACAAAGTGCTTTTACAAGATAGGCTACATTAGCTGCATCCTCAGTTACAGGTAACTGGTAGCGCTGTAAAGATAGGTTCTTTACACTTTGCATTGCAAAAAATACGTATTGATGAGTAAAGTAAAAGTAAGACAAACGGGAGTTTAAAAGCTCTGAGATTTCCTCACCTTTATAAGATCTAAAGGCATAGCAGTTACTCCTGTAAATGCCGTTGTTATCATGACTGCATACTTGAGCGCTCTCAATACAGAAGGATAGAGCGATACTTATTAAGTTAATCTCTTTAGCATAGTCATCATCAGATTGAGACGTAACTTTTGTTTTTAAATAGTTGTCACAGTAGATATGAAGACAATCTAACAGCATTAGAACATCTTCACAGTTACCAACCTTATAGTGCTTATCAATAAACTCACAGATTACCTCCATTGATCCTGTTGCACACAGATACTTGAAAAAGGCGCTTTTATAAAGGCTTTGATAAAACTGCTTATCATAGACTGTCATTAAAGGATCTAAAGAGATCACTTTGCCCTTAGGTGCCACATTACTCTTTGAAGACAGACAACTCTCAGACAATCTGATTAAATACGATGGAGTTTCATACTCATAATTAGAGCTCAGAGACTTTGGCAAATTAGTTTCTAACAGATCTTTGTAAAGTGCATTGATTGCTGACTTATTATGATTGATTACATAGGATGGATAGAGAGACTCTTTACCTTTATAACCATCAATTCTCATAAGTGGAAGCTTATGAGCTACCATGCAGTAGACAAGCTTTTTATAGGCATTAGAGCTTGTAGCATCATATGGAAGATAATGTGCTCTCATGAAAGCTGCAATACTCAAAAGAGCTTCATTGACTGCTTTTTCGTTTCTCTTTGCATTTTTGTGTTCAGCTTTTTCTTTTCTTGCTGTTTCTATATTCTCATTTTCAAAGATCTCACTGTCATAACCATCATGGTTATGAGCTAAAACATCATCAATGGTATTATCTTTTAAGATATCTACAGTGTGCTCAATTAACTTATAGAAGCTCTTTAAGGTTGCAATCAAATTCTCATACTGAGCTGACAGTAATTTTTTGCCCTGATTTTTATCTAAAAGTCCCTTTTCATCTTTATTGTAAGCACTGTTCTTTACTAAGATGTCATTTGTGATCTTCCCAAAATCAGGATCATTGAAGATAAAATCAAAACCTGAAAGTTCATTTATGAAGCTTTCAAATTCAGGATCACCTGTTCCATGAACACTTAAGAAGAGGTCAAGGCAGTCTTTAAATACAGGTGAAAAAAGCATCATCTTTTTTAAAATAAAGGATTTAAAAACAGGGATGTCATACAAAGCATCGTTTAAGTGCCTGCATCCAGACTCAGGTGGATTTTGGCTGTTTACATTCACTAAAGGAGCTTCAGTACTGTCGTTTGTTTTTGTAAAAGTTGCATCATCAGCATTTACAGCTGTTGACTCAATACAGCTATTGTCGGGATTTAATGAAGTACTTTCTCTTATATAGTCTTTTGCTAAACTGATACCAAAGGTACGGTCATAGCTCTTGCATACTGAGGAGTAACGTGCCTTCAGGCTTTGATCTTTTAGATAGTTATAAAGGCGATTGCTTTTAAAGAGGCATCATTACCCTGTAAGAGATAAGTAAGTAAAAGGCAGTCACGAACTAATCTTAAGACATAGAGAGTTGAACGGGTAATTTCTTTTCTATGTGATAAAAGGTTATTTAAAAGCAGAGCCTTTTTTGAGCTTACAAGATCAGATAACTCACTCTCACTTATGCCCTCTTCAATTGCGCTCTTAATCTCATTTACAAAGAGAATAATGTCATGTATCGCATCAGTCTTAAAGAGGTATTTTTCAAGATAAATGAAGGAATGGACAATAACCTTATCCAAAGGTGAATTCTTATCTGAATTCTGTGATAAAGCTATTTCTTTTGCTATAAAAGAGCCAAAATGATTTTTAAATTTACCATGAATTCCCTTATTTTCAATCAGATCATAAGCAAATAAGCGATTTGAACAGATATATAAAAACTGAAGATAGGCTCTGTGTCCCTCTTCAGACAAACCATAGTCATCAACTGAAAACTTACATGGATCCTGTTTAACATTAGGTTCATGATTTTGATTGTCTGTTTTTAAGATAGAGTTTTTTTCTGGAATTAGAGCACTTCCATTATCATCATTTTCGCTCTTTTCTGTATTATTACTGTCTTTAACACAATGGTTATAAAACAGAGTATCAAGATCAATTAAAGGAGTCTCCTGTAAAAGATGAGAGACTAAGATCACTGCTAAAGCTCTTTCATCTGCACTGTCAGCATTATTTTTTGCAAAGTCATAACGAGCAGATAATGGTGTAAAGTCTCCATTATCTAACATAAAATGAGCAAAGTTACAGATTAGCTCTGTCTTTAAAGTACCTTTACCTTTGCAGCAATCTAATACCTTAAAACAAAAGCTTTCATCAAAAGAAGAAGGACGAAAGTCATCATTTGAGAACTTTTCGTAGCATTCAAAGGCTTCATTATCGCAATTTATCTCAGTGCATTTTTGTCTGTAAAGCAACTTTGTAAAGTAGTTATAAGAAAACTTATCATAAGAGAGAGCACTATTATCTCTGATAAGTTTTGATGTCACCTCTTCTAACAACTCGCCTTTAAACTGCAAAGAGCCTGATTTTTTACATCTTAAAGCATTATTTACAAGTGTATAAGGATTAATGGTGAAACCTAACTTATCCTTAAGTCTTGCCTTAAAGTTTTGGTTTAATGATCTGATATTGTTTGAACCGTTTACTTTGGTATTTTTATTCTCAAGAGATAACATAGCTCTCTCCTTAAAAGTGTTTTTATAAAAAATAGGTGTAGTCTATACCTATTTATTACTGATTAAAAAAATTTAGTTTTGCCCTTCTGTCTGTTTTGTCTCAAGAGTTTGAAAATAGGCTGCTACCTCTGTGTAAAGCTCTGGAAACATCTCTTTTGTAAACTCCACTGGAGCATAGTGGTTAGGTTTATAGTCAACACAGCAGTTATAATGGGTAATCCCATCATCCTCATCTACACTCTGTGTGTGAGTGTGACCGTGAATGATTACAGTACAGCAACCTGTTTTTTCACCAATAAAGCCACATGTTGCCTTTACAAACTTGCAGTACTCTTCATCCATGAGTCTTCCATGGTAATCAGGTTTTCCTGTTACTGGAAAATGACATAAAAAGTAATTCCCAAAGATTAAGTATCTGTTAACAGATAAGAAGCCACACTTTCTGTAAAAAGAGTCTTTATACCAGTCATGATTGCCTTTAATTAAAACCTTACGACCAGGAAGCTTTGTAAAGATCTCAGTCATCTTTTGACCTTTGTGATTCTTTTTAAAAGTTAAATCTCCTAAAAAGATAACCATGTCATTCTCATTTACTGTATTTCTGTACTGCTCTAATAGAAAATCGTCACACTCTTCAATCCCCTTATCTGTAAAGTCAAAAGGACGGTTACAATATTGGATGATGGCTTTATGCCCTAAATGAAGATCACTTGTGATAAATAAACGTGGCTCTGTTACTTTGTCAGCTGTTACTCTCATATGATGATCTCCTTTAGGATTAACAAATTTCAAATATCATCCTTTGATGATAATTCAGTATATACGATACCTAATTATTATCAAGCAAATTTTTAGGTATTTTTTATATCTAAATCACTTAAGGTTATGTTTTTCGTTTTACAATTCTGTACACTATCTTTAATACAGATTGATGAGATATTCAGTAAATAAGAGACAAAAGCATGAAAGAGCTAACAGATAAAGTAAACATGGATAACTTAAGTTTGATTATTAAGACATTAAGATCTAAAGCTACATCTTCAACTTTCTTTAATAAGTCAAACACTAAACTGTTACTAAAGCTTGCTGTTGCCTTTTATCAGTTTAAAGATAAAAGTTTAGAAGAACTTATTTTTACTGATGCTAAATATGATGAAAGCGGATGTCATGACTCTTTTTTGGACGATTTAATCAAATGTATTAACTCAGATGAGATTAAAAACAGCAATAATCAGTATGTAAAAAACTTTTTAGAGAGGATTGGTGCTAAAAAAACTGATTTAAATGAAACTTACTTAAAAGAGGCTGATGACAAAGATAACAATAAAAAACTAAATATTGACAGCTCTTATAACTTAACACTAAACACTGATGCTTTAAATAAGTTAGGTATCAGTATTTATGACTCATACCCATACACTGAACTTAAAGCCAATCTGTGCAGTTTCATCAATAAGTTAAACATAGAACATCTAAAAGATTCAGTACAGGATACGCCTTCAGCTAATGGTAAAGCTGACAGTAATAACGCTTTAAGCCCTGCCAAAAGAAACAAAGGTACAGTTTTAGATACTGATACTGTAATTTTTGATAATTTCTTTAATGCAGCAGATGAGCTCTTCTCAAATACTTTTTTCCATGAACAGAGACTTGTAAAAGTACTTTGTGATTATCTATCTGAGTCTTGCAGTCAAGATAATGATAAAGTGCTCTTTTTATCTAATGTACTGCCTTATGCTGAATACTCACTTTTAAATGATCATAACTGCAGCATTGACAGTTTTGTCAATGTTGACAGTAAGATGAGTATTTATGCTAAAGTTAACTTTGAAGCTTTAAAGAGATTTGATGAAAACTTAAAAAAAACTAGCTTTCATGCTCAAGGCTTAAAATCAGACTCTTTAAACCTAAATGAAAAGACTGTCTTCCTACGTGATTATGAAGCTAATTTAGTCCCTGAGGAATGCAAAAAACAGGTCGATGCTGCAGGTAATGCAGATATTGATGACACTTCATATTTACACACTCCATCGCTGGAACTTAACTTTGTAAGAGCACTGCTCTTACAAATTAACAGTCCATTAAAACCTTATGTTTCAAGACAGGAGTTAATCGACAATCCTCATAGTGCAGCTTTTGTCTGTCAGCCACTCTTTAAAGGTGACATACAGAATCTGTGCAAGTACTATTACTCTTTATATAACCTTTTAAAGAGAACAGTACAAAAGCGTTTTGTGCTCTTTATACCTCATGTAATTACTTACACTAATGCTAATGAAGGCATTCTTTTCAGAAAGACCTTATTAGAAGATAATTACTTAAGTGCCGTCTTAAGATTACCAAGATTCTTTTGTGCTGATAAAGATCTTTTAATTGATGTTTTAGTCTTTGATAAAGAGAATGTAAGCAATTCAGTTGCAAAAGGCTACAGTGAGGTCTTAAACACAGCCTCATCAGACAGCAAAAAAGCTTACAGTAAAATTACTGATTTAAAGATAACTGATAAGAAACTGCTTTTGTGCAACCTATCTACAGCAAACTGCCTTGATGAGAAACTCTCATCAAGAGCTCACAGTGTCTTAGCTTTAAAGACTGTAAATGAGGTATCTCATGCCCTATCCTGTTTAGGAGCAGACACTTTTCAAAAGAATTCAGAGCACTGTAAGTTTGTCTCATTAAGCTCAATAAAATCAAATGCTGATAAACTCTGTAAATTAGATCCTACAGCTTATGTATCTCCAACTGATGTCTTAGACAGTGTTGCCTACATAAAAAAAGGTACTGTAGAGTTAGATAAGATAGCTACTATCTATAAGGCTTTAACCTGTAAGGCACCTGCGGATACTGATTTTAAAGAGAAACTGTGTGAGTTAAATTTAAATGATGTGCCCGAAAGTGGCATCATTACCTCAGTACCTAAAGAGGTTGAGGTTGAACTTGGCTTAAAACAGGCTAAACGTAACCTTTTAATTGATGGTGATGTTGTGATCTCTGTAAAAGGTGCTGTAGGTAAAGTAGGTTTCTATAAAGAAGGACAAAAGAAAGTCATGGCAGGTCAGTGCTTTGCCATCATCAGATCAAAAGATCCTGATCTTTATTCTCAGGAACTTATCTTTGCCTTATTAAGAAATGACGATATGCAGGACTATATTAAAACTAAGATCACAGGAGATAAGTTAAAGGTTTTGCAGTTATCCGAGTTAAAGGCTATTCCCCTACCTGCGGCTACTGAGAGTATGAAAGCAAAAGCCTGCAGGATAACTCAGGAGCTCTATGACTCACAAATTAAATTGATAGAAATAAAAGAGAGCATTAGAGCATTAGGACAAGTAAGAATCGATTAGTAAATATAATCATCATTATGATGATATGAATCTCATCATAATGATTGGGAATAAAAAAAGTTTTTCATCTAGAAAAAAAATCAAAACTATACAAAATGGAAGAATTACTATGAAGGAATTTGTTAATAAGTGCATTTTTAGCTTAATGTGTGCCTACACTTTGATTATATGTGGATGCTCATCATCTGCAAAGGAAGTTGCGCATGTTATTGATGCGGATAGAGCAAAAGGCACTGTTGATATTGGGTTTATACATGACTCTACATGGGTATACATAAATGATGGTGGAAAGGGAGCAAATTGGTCAATTGCTGAAAAGGAAGCTCAGGAAGTTTGTCAAAAATGGGGATATAAAACAGCAGAGAGATTAAGTGACGTGATCCAAAATGAGAATAATGTATCATATGATTTATATGATGGAACATCATATAAAAATGTTGATAGCCAGAAATTTGTGATAAAACTTCAATGCATCGTAGAAAAATAGCTATCTTTTAAAGAATGTCACAAAAACGGTCTGTCATCTGTTTATAGTGGCATCCTTGCTTTATTTTGAAAGAAAGTATGCTCATTGTAAGTAAAACAGGTAAGTTCTATCTTTTATAAATCCTGATTAAAAGACTTTATGCAGAGATATCTTCGATTTAAGATCAGAGCATTTATATTCAAGATCAATGTAATGAGTATGACAGTCTTAAAAGATAAATCTATAGCGTTGCAAGATCTTTTAAAACAACGTCCGTAGCGCCTAAGAGAAAGAGAGAAACTACTTAAGCTTTTTACAGGTTATAAAACAGTTTTTACCTGCAAAGGCAATTCCGTAAGCATAGATACTTTGAACCATTTTGTTAGCTTTAAAAGGATCTGCGTAATGCTTTTCTTCGATTTGCTCGACAGCCTCTTGGCTAAGATCAATTAACTCTGAAACAACAGTTGTTGTTTTTATTTCAATTATTGCTGCCTTTTCTGAAAATGTATCTGTAAAGGCAATATCTGCATAACCATCGCCAGCTTCAAAATTTGAATGATATTCAGAGAAGAAATTTTCAGAGCAGTTAGTGAAAAGACCATTTAGATAACCATGATAGTAGTTCTCATGAGGTGCTTTTGTGGCATTATCTCTTAACGAGATAAAGCTCATTAAGATAGTGCGAAGCTTTAATTGAGCAAAAGTATTATCACCATTTAAAAGAGAGTTAGCTATTTCATCTGCAACAGTGTTAGGTACAATCTCTGTATTAAATCTGTTTTGAATGTTATGTTCAAAACATTCAAGTATTTCTAAATTCGGAATTCTTGCAAAAACTTCTTTATTGGTTTTACTGTCTTTAGACAACTCTTCCTTTTTAGTCTTATCCCAATCAAGAGTTAAATAGCCAGTGTGTAGTAATAAAGACCAGAAATCATCTGAATTGTGCTCTGACAGTGTGTCATAGTTCATAGATTCATTTAGAATGAAGTTAACTGACTTACCATCAACCAAGTTCTGCATCTTTTGGTTGTCATTATCAGTTAAATAACCAAGGTAACCTGATAAGGATTTATCAGAGGTAGTGCCTTCCCAATAGTTTTCTAACCTGTTTAACTTTAAGGTTCCCTTTAGATTCTTTTTGTAATAATCACTAATGAAACTTACTATATCCCATGGACAGAACATCTCTTTGTCATAGAACTTGTATCCGTCATAGTGCTCTTTAACCTTTTGAGCAAAGTTGTCCATTTTATAATCTTTTAAGAACTTATAGGTTTCTTCTTTGGTAAAACCAATGATTCCTGTATAGTCTTCGTTTTCAGAAAGGACTGTATTTACCTTAAGGTTATTAACACCTGTAAAGAGACTGTTCTTAGCTACCTTTAAACAACCGGTGATAATGATCTTGGTGAGTGTCTTTTGATCTTTTAAAATACCAAGAAAACTTTTCATCAAATCTACCATGTTGTAATGAAAGTCAGCCTTAAAGTCTTTCTCATCACGATACAGTTTAGTATTCTGTAAATCATGATATGAAGCATTAGCAAGAGGTACATCATACTCATCAATAAGGAGTACTGGGTACTTTCCATATTCTTTATAAAGAGCTGTAGCTATGATACTTAATGAACCTGTCAGATAATCTGAATTCTCAAATTCCCTTAAAAACTCTACCTTAAGAATTTTGCTTAATTTGTCTTTATCTTCTTCATCTAGTTTTGGGCTGTTTAAAAGATATCTATACTTTTCTGCAAGTTTGCTTATTTCCTTTGCAAAATTTTTATATGCTATTTCAAAGGTCTTACCTGTTACATCTTTTAAAGAAATATCAATAACAGGATACTGTCCCATGAACTTAGAACAGAACTCTTTGTCCTCAAGTATCCTGGTGCCTTGAAAGTATTTTTGCTGTAAAGAGGTATTAAAAGGCTTATCAGGATTTATCTTTAAGAAAGACTCAAACATGGTCATGAGCAAAGTCTTACCAAAACGTCTTGGTCTTGTAAACAACAGAACTTTTGTAGAACTTGTAAAAACAGTCTTTATAAACTCTGTCTTATCTACAAAGTAACAATTACCGTCTTTTAGCTCTTCATAACAGCCAGGATTATCTGGTAGTGGTAAAAATTCATTATTGTTCATTATTGTGTTCCTGTTTTACTTCATATTTATCAATTATACACAATAAAAATTTGGGTAATTGTAATTACTGGCATTTATTGTAAATAAAACATGATAAGTTCTATCTTTTATAAATCCTGATTAAAAGTCTTTATGCAGAGACACCTTCGCTTTAAGATCAGGACATTTATATTCAGATCAATGTAATGAGAAAGGCAGTCTTAAAAGATAAATCTATAGCACCGCAACAGTTTTTAAAGCAAAATCTGTAGCACCACAGAGAAAGAAAAAACTACTTGGAAAACTACTTAATCTTTTTGCAAACCACAAGACAATCCTTTTTACAGAATACCAAGCCATAAGCATAGATCTCAGTGATCTTTTAATAAGTTTGCACAGATCTTAAGATTGATTTGCAATGATCTTGAACTTTTGTTGCTGTGATCTTAAAAGAGGTAGGCAACGATCTTTAATTTTAGTTGCACCGATCTTGAATGAGTTTTGCAGAGATCCTGATTGCGTTTTGCAAAGATCCTGAGTTTGCTTTGAAAATTAGCTTGAGGTGGATTTCAGCTATTACCACTAAGACAATTAAGGCACTGCATGTATCAGTTAATTACACACAGTGCCTGTAATGGATTTGATAAGATTCATTAAACTTAGCTTAAAAGCTGTGCTTTCAAACTTGTTAAGCTCTTATCTTCTAAAATCCCCTTTTATTAAGCATTGTCTTTTACAAAGTCTGTTAAAGCTTTATCTAAAAGCTTCATAGCTTCATCTACAACAGACTTTTTAATGTTTAAAGCAGGAGCCAGTCTTAATACATCGCCATGAGCGGTTAAGGTTAATAACTTATGCTTAAAGCATTCTTTTTGCAGAGCACCTGACTTACCTGAGTATTTCTTGTTTAATACAAGGCCCATGAGTAAACCTTCACCTCTTACATCATCAAAGACATGATGCTTTTCATCAAGTTTCTTGATTGAGGCTTTAATGTATTCAGATGTTGCTTTTACATTCTCTAAGAACTTCTTGTCACTTACCTTATCTAGTACATAGCAGCCTACAGAGCAGGCTAAAGCGTTACCACCGAAGGTTGATCCATGGGTACCAGGAACAAAATGTTTTGCAAAGTTGTCATAGGTTAAAACAGCACCAATTGGAAGACCTGAAGCTAAACCTTTAGCTGAGGTTAAGATATCAGGTTTAACAGGTGTTTGCTCATAAGCGTACAGAGTACCTGATCTTGCGACACCGGTTTGAACCTCATCAAAGATTAAAGCTGCATGGAACTTATCACACAGTTCGCGTACTTTTACTAAGAAAGCATCATCTGCTTTAATAATACCGCCCTCACCCTGAATTGGTTCTAAGATCACAGCACAGGTCTTATCTGAGATGGTCTTTTCAAAGGTTGCAATATCATTGTATGGAATATGGGTAATAGCAGCAGGCTTTGGACCGAAACCATCTGAATAACTCTCCTGACCGCCTACGGTTACAGAGAAGAAGGTTCTGCCATGGAAACTGTTTACAAATGAGATGATCTCATTCTTATCTGCGCCATAGTCATCAAATGCTACACGACGAGCTAATTTTAAAGCTGTCTCATTAGCTTCAGCACCTGAGTTTACAAAGAAGACCTTGTCATAACCTGTAAGTGAGGTTAACTTCTTAGCTAATGACAGTGTGTACTCGTTGCAGAAGATATTACTTACATGAATTAAGTTCTTGCAGGTCTTTTTAATTACCTTCTGCACACCATCTGGAGTATGACCTAAACAGTTAACTGCAATACCTGAGGTTAAATCAACGTACTTGTTACCTTCATTATCAAAAACATATGAACCATGAGCCTTCTTAATAACCATGTTCATTGGGGTGTAACAAGGGAACATTACCTCGTCAAAAGTTTTTCTGGTGATTTTCATATTAGTTGTGATCCTTTACATTGTAGATATATGCCACTTCATCGCACTTTTCACGCTTTGGACAGTTTTCGCAGTCTTTTAAAATCTTCTCAGGCAGAGCTTCAATAACTGTTTTCTGGAAGCCTACTTTTGAGAAGAATTCAGGACTTCTTGTGAGCACAAATACTCTTTGAATGAACATCTTTGATGCTCGCTTTAAGAGGTAGTTTACAATCGCCCTGCCCTGTCCCTGTCGCTGAATTACAGGTGATACACCTAATGAGCGTATTTCAGCTAAACCTGAGTCATAAACATATAAACAGGCACAGCCTACTACCTTGTCATCCTTGACGCAGACAGCAAAAGTCTGAATACCACGGATGATGTCGTTTCTCTTACGAGGAAGATTCTGTCCCTGCTTTGCCCAGTACTCAATCATATCCATAAGAGAGTCAACATCAGCTAAGGTTGCCTGTCTTACGGTAAAGTTTGCTTTTTCCTGTTTTAAGAACACCTGATTTACAGTAACTAATGCTTCATTAACCTTAGTCAGATCCTCTCTTGATATTAACTTCTTGTCATAAAGATCAACTACCTTGTCATAAAGCTCTTCTAATGTGTTCTGTTTGATTTCATCTAATAATACAAATGATGATGAATTCTGATTTATAGGTGGCATATAGATGTGTCTCCACGATTTTATGTATATCGACTTTGCCTAAAAAAATATATAAATGCCTGTTAATAGTTTTACTATGCTTTAAAGCCCGCAGTACATATTAAGATTTCTTATTTTTAAATCTGACAATGTTTGTTTAAAAAGTTTGTTTATAAAAGTTCTTTTCTAAAACATTGTCTTTTATGTACTGCAAAAGCCATTAGACATTGAATACTGTGCCAAGCCGAGACCGGGAGATTAGATTTTCTGCAAGATTTGGATCTTTGAATGAGGCAATGTATACAGGCTTCTTGATAAGCTTGGTTGCATCAATTGCACTCTTTACTTTAACTGTCATGCCACCTGAGATAGTGCCATCAGCAATTAAAGCATTAACTTTATTCTCATCAAGCTCATCAATGAGCTTGCCTTCTTTATCAAGGACACCTGGTACATCTGAGATGTAATACAGTGGAGCATTTAATACTCTTGCAATAGCAAGTGCTGCATCATCTGCATTTACATTGTACAGATCACCGTTATCATCGTGTGCTAAAGATGCGATGATTGGTGTATATCCGTTTTCAAGAAGTAAAGTAAGGTACTTTTTATCGTTAGGTTCAACGGCGCCTACCATGCCTAAATCCTTTGATAACTGTCTTACAGTGATGGTCTTACCATCACTTGCTAACATACCTAAAGCATTCAGACCGTTTTTAATAGCTAATGCCTGTAAACCTTTGTTGCACATACCAGCTAATGCTGCGCTGATGTATGGCATCTGTTCACGAGGACTTACTCTTAAACCGTTCTTCTTTTTAACCTCAAGATTTAAAGCTTTAAACAAAGCATCAACCTCAACGCCTCCTCCATGAACAACTACTAATTTCTGTCCACGGCAGGCAGTGAAAAGTTTAGACAGTTCTTCTACACCGCCTAATGCTTTGCCACTTAACTTTACAACTACTGCGTTATCTAACATATGAGGTACAAACTATTCCAAAATAGCCTTAAATTGTGATTCCGCCTGAATATGCAGGACGTAGATTGATTATACATACGCTTTAATTTAATTTTCAAGAAAAGATTGGATTGAGTTGAAAATCACTGATTTGGTGCTAAGAAAGGATAGGTGGCTATAGCGTGGTATTGGGATTGGCTATTAAGACTGCGACTGAAATTGGTTATCGAGTCTAGTTAGGGATTGGATGTTGAGGTGTAATTTCAAGATATGGTAAATGCTGTCGGCATTGAGTTTTATCTTGTGGACTACCTTTTATCTTGTGGACTACCTTTTGAGAACAGTGAATGAACTTAGTTACACAATCAAATTAGGTGTTCTCAACAAAGTTAATAAACAGCCCTTTAAACTCTTTTTCCATACCTTTGAAATTATGATCTGCCCCTTCTACTATCTTAAGGTTGATTGTTGATTGAGATTTAACGTTGTCAAGTAAAGGTAAAAATCTGTAGGTAGGATCAGACATTGGACAGTAAAATTTTTGAATAAAACTTTAGTCGTAACTGTTTGATTTCAGATCACTTTCTACTAATTTATGGTCATCATAAAATTATATATTTAATTTTCAACGACTTTTTGCTTATTTTGTGATTAAAGGATCAAAACGATCGGTAGTAATTTCATCAGCGTGACTTAAGGATCACCAGATCACATAAAGGCTTTTAATTTTTCATCAGATGCCTTATAAAGCTTGGGTACAAAAGAATATAAGGCACAGGAATATGGCATCGCTTGACGATTTTGATGATGACAACGAACAGGTAACAGCTGAGCTTGGGAATCTGGGATTAACAGCAGCAGGATTTGATTATTTCAACCTTGATGAGCCTATTGAGTTCTGCATAGGAAAGATAGGTTCCCATGTTAAGTTTAAGAGTTCTGAAATAGTAAAGCTTTTATGCTGTCAGGTTCTGAATGTACCATATCAGTCACTGTATGGAACGCAGGAGTTTTACCGAAACCGACCATTACAGGCTCTGATAAATCGTAAAGATGTTACATTTGAGCAGCTGGATAGAAATGTTCTTTCAAGAACTCTGGATGCCATCGCTGAATTTGGACCAGAGAAGCTGTTTTTAAGATGCTCTGCAAAGGTAGCAGAGAAACTGGGGCTCAAGGTAGAGAGTGTCCATTTGGACAGTACCAGCTTCCATTATTCTGGAGAGCCAAGAATTGAAGATGGATGCAATATTGTTCTCGACCAGGGGTACAGTAGAGACAATCATCCAGAGCAGGGACAGATAAATGAGCTGATGCTTTGTGATGAACTGAGTAAACTGCCTATATTTGAAACCTGTGTCAGTGGACATGTATCCGATAAGACCAGTTTCAGAAATGTCATTACTGACTATTGGGACAGTATCAAGGCTCAGTTTAAGGATTTACATTATCTTACAGGAGACAGTGCCTTATGCACCTCTCCTATTGCCAAAGCTGCTAAAGAACATGGCATTAAAATGGTAACTCGTATTCCTGACAAGAATGACGAGGCTACAGCCTGCAGAAAGATGTTAAAGGCACATCCTGAAGAGCTTGTTCCTGTAGATGAGAACAATCCTGAAGGAACTAAAGCCATGTGGTGTGGTGAAGGTAAACTTGGAGATGAAACCGTAAAGAAACTGCTGGTACAGAATGAGTTACTTTACTCCACCAAGAAGAGGACCATTACCAAAAGAGCAGAAAAGGAGCTTGATAAGGTAAATTCTCAGCTGAAGAAACTCTGGACGCAGCCCTGCAAATGTAAGGCTGATGCAGAACAGGAATTAAAGAAAATCACAGCTAAGCTTAAGCTCGTAAAGCTTACTGATGCTGGTATTGGCTATGAGGAAGTACAGAAATACACTCATAAAGGCAGACATGGTAAGGATGAGCAAAAGGTAACGGTTGCGGTTAAGGTTAGAGCTGAAGTTGAGCTTGATGATACCGCCATAGAGCAGAAGATAAAAGAGGATACCTATTGCGTCATCTGCACCAATGATGTTGAAAGAAACTGGACTATGGCAGAGCTCATAGGTGTATATAAGAAGCAGTCTGTAGTAGAGCGTAACTGGAGATGCCTCAAGGATAAGAAACTGCTTATCAACGCAATCTATCTGGAGCTGCCATCAAGAATAAATGCACTGATGTGGATTATGACCACTGCTCTTTTGATATATACCGCAACAGAATACCTGATGCGAAAGAAGATGCAGGAGCAGAAGCTCACTATACCATCTCTAGATCATAAGGTTCAGCTTGAAAAGCCAAGCCTTATGAGACTGTATCAGTATATAGTCAACAGTGGAATCGTCCTTCAGTGCAACCGAAGTACAGGAAAAGTATCTGTACTTGGACTTCCGATTGAAGTAAAACTGGTCCTGATAGCTATGGGAGATGAATGGTGCCGGTATTACCTTAAGTCGTATTACCAGGACAAAGCGTTTTAACTTGTTGATTAACTGAATAATGATGTTTTATTCGAAAATTTTACCGATCAATGCGAGGTAGGATCATTTGATCCGAATACAAAGTTAAAGCAAGCTCCTTTCTTGGCTTCAAGTGATCTCTTTATCTTTGGAAGTGAAATTGTAATAGGTGGATTTATAAGCAGTATATTTTGAAGATCATAAATATCTGGTGATTGCTCAATAGCAGCTACTGCTCCTGATGATACTCCAGCAAATAAAACCTGATGGTGGGTATTCAATGCAGTGAAGACTGACTGAAGTTCTTCTTTAAGATCGATCACAGAAAAGAGCTTGTTTGAAGATACAGCTACTGTAAGACCGTACTTTTGATTTATGGTTCTAGCAATATCCAAGTACTTATTGTTATAGCCATGATAAGTGCTACCACTACCGCCTTTGATAAAGAGCATGGTGGTAGAGCCTTTTACTATGGCTATTTGATTGTAGAGGAGCAGATCAAAGTCAATTGTAGTGCTTACCATTTGCTTTTAAAGTTCAAAGATAAATAGGTTAAAGAAAATATGCAAGCTTTACCAAGCTTGCTATTTATAGCGACGCAAAAATCAAAATCACATTAACAAAGTGCAAGATAAATGACTTTTAAGAGTTGATATTAACTTTTTGAAGCTGTTCCTTATATAACTTATTTCTTCTCTGTCCTTTTATTCTAAATGTTTTTCATGTACTCATCTCTCAGTACCGACAAAGATTTTCCTGTTTCTACATGAATTGCAAAATCATAAGTCGCAACTGTTGTCCATCCATACACTGATTTAAGCCACTGTTGCATTGACGTTTCTTCACCAGTATTGTTTATTTTTACTCTACCATCACTTAACAAAGTAGCAATATCATCTTTGTTTTTTGCCTTAAGCAGATCTCCCTCTTTTACAACTCCCCACTCAATTAGCTTATCAATTCTTGGTAATACTCTTTTAGTAATATCAGAAGAGCAATCATTTAATATGGATTGTGACGATTGAGTTGCAATAGGAACAAAGTAGTCATCATAGTCATCAAGAGGTAAAATTCTCTTGATGTCAACGAGAGTTTTACCAGACATTTTTAATGGCAGAACTTGATAACAACTTATATCAACATTATTACTGTTTAACCAAGCTACGGCTGATAAAGTTTGCTCATCAAAGTCGCTAGCAACAAGCATTATCTTCTGCTTTCGATTAAATTGAGGCTTATCATTCGCTAATAAAAATGAATCAAGCTCTCTTTGGGCTATTTCTGTTGATGTTAAACTATTGTCATATTTAGAAAGAAATTCATCTTTATGTTTGTCAACATAAGGACCATAGACATCTTGAATAAGTTGCTTTCCATCTTTTATTGATGCGCAACTCGCGGCATAACGAATTGCCTGGAATTCAAAAGCCTCTTTACGGATTTCAATATCTTTCTTATCACGCTTTATTTCAATAAGAACAATATTTCCTTCACCATCGATTGCTGTTAAATCACTTCTTCCGTTTTTTTCATTTCTAACTTGTTGTCCAACAATCATCATTGAAAAATCTTCACCACAAAGCATATCAATGTTTTGACGTAGCATTTCCTCAAGATCACTCTCTTTCATATTAAGATCTGAAAAAGTAGTTTTCTCAATTCTTTTTGGAATGTTATTTTCGATTATGAACATTTACTTAATTCCTATTTATTACAAAATTACGAACTAAACTTTTGCATTTCAAAAATTGGGTTATTTAATAATCTAGCACCGATGCTTTATTTGCAATAATAATGACAGAGGTCCTTTTTAACATCAAAGCAACATTCTATTTCTTCTCATATAAATCAGTCTGCATTCCTTCTAATTTATTTGCTTCATCTTCAGACAAATACCAATTCTCATCCTTGTCGTCTACAGGTCGATAACGAACACCAATTGACCTAAAGTGCTTTTCTGCACACTTAATCTTTCTTTTTTCGCTTGTATGCCATAACCTATCTAAATCTTCTGTAGATTTAGTCTCTCGAACTAAATACAAGTCATAAGAATTTTCATTTTTATAAGTAATTGCCCAATCAGGATTGTAATTGCCGATGACCTTTGGCATCATAATTTTGTACTGAGGAGGAAACTTGAAATAAAGTTCAACTTTACCCTTTCGTAAATAATTATATTCTGCTGAATTATTAAGAGTTCTTACAAAGTTTCTTTCTACCTCAGAATCAACCTGAATATAATCATATATAGATATATTCTCATTAGCGGATTCCATTTCATAAACAGAAATTTCAGGATGTTCCAAAAATAGAGAATCGCCGAGAGAATCGTTGCTTACAATGTTGCCATTAACTTTAAAAGACATAGGTGAACTGTCGTCTACATACTCAATGTTTTCTGCAACATGATCCGCATATATTTCCTTTAATACTTCAACAAATTGAGAAATAAAGCCTTCAGGATTTTTGATAAATTTCATCTGAACATCTTCATTTAAACCTTTAAATATCGAAAGTATTGTTTTTCTAGTCAAAGGAACTTCTTTTTCTGTTCTTTCAAGAAGGTTACATTTTGGAATGTCTGGCAAATTTTCTTCTTTATATGCTGCTTGAATATGCTGTCCAGATGTTGTATCAAACTCTTGAGATACACCTAATTCAAAAGGGGCAGCATCTAGATCTTTAAAAACAACACTATGACGTTTTTCAGGACTATCATCATAATGAATCTCAGACACTTTAAACTTAGATAGATAATTGTGATTTTTATCGAGAATAGAACCTACTTTTACCTCAATTTCTTCTCTGTTATTTTCAAATTTCTTTCCATTTGAATCAGCTGTTTCTAATAGAATGGTAGCAAAATTACCATCCGGTTGGACTTCGGTAACGGTAATTTTGTATTTTGTAATTACCATTTTTGCTTTTGAGGTTATAATTTTTGGAGACGCAAATTCTATATTATTAATCTCATTAACAGCTTTTTCAATCAAGTTATCAGTATTTATATGGATTCTATAAGAAGTTTTCTGATTCATCTGAGACCAAAGTTTAAAAAACTTAGTTGACTTAAAGTTTGCGTTTCTATTAATTCTCTTCTTTTCGCTATGCTTTTTGAACATCTGTTTCAGAATTGTTTCATCTTCTTCGTACTCTGTCTGCAAGTTTCTTACAAAATCAGAATAGCTTTCATCCGCTATAACAGTTAAAAGATTTACTCTTTTATCTCGGATTCGTTCTCCATTTTGTCCTACAGGTAAACGCAATCCACGTCCTATGGTTTGGCGTCTTGCGTTAACGGACTTAATATCTCTAAGAGAACATATTTGGAATACATTCGGATTATCCCATCCTTCTCGTAAAGCTGAATGAGCAAAAATAAAACAAACCTTGTTTTGGTTACTTAGAAGCTCTTCCTTTCCTCTCATAATAAGGTTGTAAGCTTCTTTTTCGGCTTTATCTCTTTCTTTTTTACTTATCTCATCAAATGAGTCAAAATAATCTTCATTTCCTGTTTTTGAATCAACTTTTTTTGCAAAATATGCGCAACGAACCTCCTCTGCTGTTAAATTTTCAAAATCAGGATCTTGAGATTTTAAAGAGTCGAACTCTTCATCAAATAACTTTTTAATAATTGGCTCAGAACCGTTGTAATTAGAGACATGATCGATAAAGAAAAGAGTCAAAATTTTTGCATCATAGCCACAAATTTTCATTAATCTTTTCTTTTCAATATGAGTTTGTATTGTGTTTCTAATCATCTGTCTAAATACAGATTGCTGTGTAAGGGTATGTATATCACTCTCTTTTACATAGTATTTTTTACTATTGCTAAGTTCCAAATACATATTATCTTCATTGGAACTCATATCGGTAATTGTTAGCTCTCCATAGGCTGTATTCTTTGTTTTTTCAGCGAGTTTATCTCCTTGGTGAAGGATGAAAGTCTTAAGTTTCAAAGAACCGCCTATTTTTTCTTGTAGCTCTAGGTGGGCTTCAAGCCTTCCTGAATTTGACTGAACAAGGTTAACTCTAACGAAATCCTCAGAACCAGCACCTGAAAATTCTTCTTCAGTACCGTAGATTTCAATTTTCTTTACAAGATCTAATTGCAAGGCGTCGAAACTTGAAAGTTTGTACAGAAGGTTCGGACATTCACTTCCTTGTACCGTAGGAGTTGCAGAATATCCAATACTAAAATATGGGTGTAATGTTCTTAATGCAGCAAGAGATTTAACACTCTGATAATTTTGGACTTCATCCAAAATTAGAATAGGTCGAGTTTCTTGAATATAATTAATGGGTAGTTTTCCTCCCATTATCTTATCTGTAGACTTGTAAATGACATTCGAAGCTTTGTTGAAAGAGTCAATTGTCATTACCATTATATTTATATAATTTGATGTAGCAAAATTTTTACAATTTTCCACTTTTCCGTCATACTCAATAATCTTTTCAGGAACTGTATTTGGCCCATATAAAGACTTAAAGTGAGCTAAAGTTGACTTAAATGTGCTTACAACGCCTTCAAAAATTGCAACCGATGGAACGATAATTATAAATTTAGAAAAACCATATCTCTCTCGAAGCTCATATATGGTTCGCAAATAAACATATGTTTTTCCGGTACCAGTTTCCATGTTAATGGTAAACTGAGGATAAGAAAACGAATCAAAATTTGAGATCGAACTTGTTAGAGTTTCACCATCATTTTCTGGACTCAAACCTAAACATTGAATATTTTTTGGTACATTATTATTGGGATTTCTTTGAACTTTAAATAGATTTTCCTCTAATTCTTCACAATGATCTGACAAAAAATCATATTCATCAGCATTAGGATAAGTGTCATCACTTACGAGAATTTGCTCTTCTTCAAGTTCTAATTTTTCTCTACCATCAAACAGATCTATGACTGCATTAACAGCATTGATTTGATACTCTTGATTTGAGTCAAACTTTATCTTTACTTCACTCATAACTATATATCCTATAAAGTCTGAACTCGATTTTTATCTGCAAGTCTTGCATAAGTTGTATCATCGATTGCTGAATTCAAGCAAATGAATTTGTCATCCTCACCTATATTAAGAACTTCAACTGTATGAGGTTCGATCTTTTCATCTAAACAAACATACAAAGATATAGGGCGATCAGGATCCTCTAAATGCCATACTTTATTTGAAGTGATAGCTCCGACTTTTTCTACTTTACAGTCGAGAGCAAATCCTTGTCTCAATTTTATTTCTTCTAAAACGTTTTCTGGTTTCCAACCACCAATTAGAGGATCAACCATATTGTCAAAAGCAAACAAAACATCTTTTAGAGTATTCTTATCTTGACCTTTTATTGGTGTGAATTTTTTAAAGTTCGATTTATCGAAACGATATACTTTAAAACCAAAATCAATCAAATTTCCTTTTGATAAATTTGACGAGTTTTCTTCTTGTATTTTCTTTCCTACTCTTCTAATTCTCTCTTTAGCAATTTCGCATAAAGTGTGTGGTTTGTTAATAGAATTAAGAAAATTGATAGCGTTTTCAGCCTGTTTTTTTACATCGCCTGTTGATAATTGATGAAAGCTATCCAAATTTTCTGGAATTTGAACCATGATAAATTTACATTTAGATGCATATTGCATTGCAGCGTCTGCAGTTGAAGAACTTCCAGAAAAAAAATCTAAAATAATGTCATTATCTTTTACATTTGCTATTCTGATTATATTCAAGAGGAGTTTTGTTGGTTTAGGATTGCTAAATATATTTTTGATTCCAAAAAGGCTGGTCATTTCGTCATTGCCACCTTGGTTGTGACCAAACTGCTCACAAGGCCACCAATTTGAAGCACACTGTCCTTCTTCTTTTCTTTCAAATTCGTAATATTTTTTTCTAGGCATTCCATCGCCATTTTTAGGAAAATAAATTCGACCTTCCTCTAGATATTTTCTGTAAGTAGACTCTTCTCCCATCCATTCTCCTTTTAGAATTTTTCCTGTTGGAGTTTGGATTTCATATTTACTTCCAGACTGATCTGATCCTACCATCCAAGGTTTACTTGCCCATGCTCCTTTTGGATCATTATCTGGATTTGAAAAATTCGCTGTTAACTCAACCTTACCAACTCCAGATTCTTTATAAGAATCAAGATTTTTTGCGTATACTAAAATATGTTCTGCCACTATACCCAACAACTTATTTTTATCATTTGGCTGATTGTGTCGTCTTCTCCAATGAATATGTCCCTCAAAATTTTCTTCTCCAAAGACTTCATTGCATATTTCTTTTAAATTTGCTAGTTCGTTGTCATCTATGCTGATAAAAATTAGGCCATCTTCTTTGAGTAAATCCCTTGACAGAATTAATCTAGGTAGCATCATATTCAACCAACGTCTATGGAAAGCACCACTACTTTTAGGATTAGACACTATTTTATTTCCCTTATCATCTATTTGTCCTGTTAGCTTTAGATAGCTTTGGACAGATGTAGAATAATCATCTTCATAAATAAAATCATGTCCTGTGTTATACGGAGGGTCAATATAAATAAGTTTTACTCGTCCTCTATAACTATTTCTAAGTGTTCTTAGGACTTCAAGGTTATCGCCTTCAATGTAAATGTTGTGTGTTGAATCTTCATTTACACCATCTCCTGGTACTGGTTGCAATGTTCCTGTTGCAGGCTTCTGCGCTAATTGTTTTGCAGCTCTTTTACCAGGCCAATAAAGACCATAATATCCAGGAGTTTTGTCTTCATTCTCCGGAAGCTCACTTATTCCTGTTGCATCTTTAAATGCATCTAAATTTATTTTTCCATCTGAAAATATCTCTGGATATAATTTCTTTAAAGATTCTAGTCTTTCATCTTTTTCTTCAACACTATTTAAAAAATCTTCACGTAACATTTGCGTGTATTCCCGCTTAATTATTTTTCCAAGTTTCCGTCTATAAAATCATTCTGTTCTTTATCAGGCAATTGCATGAATTCAATCATGTTATTTCTATTTGCGCCTCTTGAATTTACTATAAACTCATAAAATGAATTGCAAGAAAACCTAACGTCACAGTTTCGACAAACATGAGTTCCAAATGAGCTCTTCATTCCATTTGTTTTTTCTTCCAAAATTTGAACTGGTGGGGCTTCAAATTCTGAATTTTCAATTTTTTCAACAGTTTCACCAAACTTTTCTATAATATCTGCAACTTCATCTTCACTATATCCAAAAGGTATTACGGGCTCCCACTTAGCCATTAAACGAGCAATTGCAGATTCATCATTATTTCTAAGAGCTCTTTGCAATTCTTCAGGAACAGGCGTAGAAATAATTGCTGTATTATCTAGCTTATTGCCTTGAAGGTTTTGCCAAATATAACCGTAAATACTAAGCTGTTCTTTGTATAACTCTGGTTGTCCTTTTATTCTCTCTACAGGGTGGGTTTTCAAATCATAAAGCCATGTTTCATTTCCTTCGCTAACAATATCAACTACGCCTTCAATTGTGTAAGGAATACTTTGATTTGGAGTCTTCTGCTCAGGCAAACTCAACTTAACCTCAGAACGAGTCATCTTCTCAACAATGTCTTTATTCTTTTTCCAATAGCACAGAATCTGTTGTAAAGCTTGTTCTTTTAAATTACGACTAATAGTATGACCAGCGCTTTCTCTCAAATAATCAAAATTTTCTTCAAAAAATTGCCTGATTTTATCTTCTGTTAATTCTGATTGTGAATACTTATCCATTTTTAACATTTCCCTGCTCTTAGGTGATTAATTAAATCCTCTATAGTTTGGTGAACTAAAGAACCAAAGAACATTGTTTGACTTCGTGAAGGAACGAATCCATATTTATGAAAAACCATATAGTTTCTTGGACACTGTTCATATGGTAAAAAATCAGATGTATAGCTATAAACATGAGCTAATTTATCATTTTCTGGCTTGTACTCAGGAATAGATTCAATATCAAAACTATCAATGTCAGGATAGGTTGAGATTTCAAGATAATTCTTAAAGTTCTTAAATACTCTTGCTCCTTTAGGCCATGATAAAACAGCAAGATTTTTGGCTCTAGATAAAGCCACATAGAACATACGCATTGTGTCATAGGTATCCATTTTATCTAAAGGTTCGCAAATTTTTGGAGTCTCTTCATTTTCATTTTGGATATCACGAACTACGACATCAAGTTTTCTAGCATCGCGTTTAGTGTGGCTCATAGAACCAAGTATCACAACAGGAAACTCAAGACCTTTTGATTGATGAATTGTGATAAATGGAACACATCCTTTTGGAAAAGGATCTTCAGAATCCTCATACTCTGTTTCCCCCCTTCTAAAAATCATATATAAGAAACTATCAAACAGTGACATTGAAATATAAGAGTGTTGGAAGCTAGCTCCTGTAAGAATTGGACTTGAAGACTCCATAAAACGAGAAATTAACTCTGTAATCATTCCAAGATTGTACATTCCTGAATCTTCTCCACCTTTTTCTGCTTTCTTATACATAGATGAATAATATTCAAAACAATTAAGTTGGTAAAACAAATCAAGAATTGTCCAATCAAGAGAAGTAGCTCGATTTAACACATAGCTAACTCTCACAGGATTATTAAATCTATTACGATAATTAACAAATTGTTTAAGTTGCCCTCCAGCCAAAACTCTTTTAACGCCTTCATCTAAATTAGGAATAAGAGACAATTTATTGATTAAACTTATATCAGCTACAGAAGAAAGAATGATATTTTCTTTTTCACAAAATTTTGTGAGTATGGAGTAGTTTTTCTTTACAGACTCAATTTGCTTTTGACGAGTAGCAATAAAGCGAGCTAGCAAAGGATCATTTTCTATTATTTTTTCAGCTTCTTTTATGGCATCCTCAAACCAATTAACATAATGAGCTTCTTTTACCTTTGTTTTGTAATTTAAAATTTTGGAAAATAGCCCAAATGTGACTAGGCATTCATCTGTATCTAGAAAGTTGCTTGCTCGTGGTGCATAGTAAGGTATACCATGATCTGTCAAAGCTTTTGCTAAAGCTTCTACAGCACTATTCATTTTGTTGTTATATCTTAATGAAGGAAATAAAATTGCACATTGGTTGTAATCTGTGATTTTTTTTTGATTTTTTAAACTCAATATAAGTTCAGCAATTTTATTTGATACAAATTCTTTATCTCCTTGTTGAAGCATCACGGCAGGTCCATTATCTTTGCTGTATGCAACAATGTTCTTATTTTGAATTCTGTAAAATAGATCCCTATTTGTAGGATCAGACCAATCACAAGATTCCATAAAACCAGTGTATGCATTTACTATTTGTGCCCTTGACCGATAGTTTATGTTTAAATCAATTCTTTTGGGGGTTACACCAATCATGTTCTCGCATATTGATTCAAAGCCAACTAAATTTTCTACAGTTGCTCCTCTAAATCGGTACAGAGCTTGATCATCATCACCAACAACGCATATATTTTTGTAACCTTCAGCTAACTTCATGTAAATTTTCTGCTGAATAGTGTTAGTATCCTGATACTCATCTACAATCACATGTTTAAATACATAACCAGCTTCTTCTGAAGAAGAAGAAATATAATCATAAGCTTTTTGTTGCAAACTAGAAAAATCAGCGCGTTCTACACCATCTTCAGACAAAAGTTCGCGATATTTGATGGTCATTTTAAAGAGAGCTTTTAGAATATCATCTTCATGAGAACACTTTAGTTTTTTATTCTCTAAGTCTTCTTCATTCATTCGATTGAAAAATGAAATTAAATTCGCAGTTGTTTTGTTTTTTGAACTACTTTTTTTGTCATCAAACCACTGATTAATAATTGAATAAGCTCTGCTTATATCAGTTCCATAATCTATTCCGCTAGCATCAATTATTTCTGTTAAGTGTTTTCCATAAATAAACTGATACTGTTGAAGATCATCTAAAATCACCGGGCGCCTAACTCTAGCTCTTTCTTTATTAAACCTTCTATCCGAAAGAAGTTTTTGACATAAAGAATGAAAAGTACCAACGTACATTTCAGCTAAATCATAATTTTGTTTTGTAAATGATGTTGCAATAGTCAGAAGACATTGCAACCCTTGCTTCAGTTGCAACGCTGCTTTTTCAGTAAATGTAGCTAAGAAGATTTCATTTGGTTTTACATTATGAAATACAATTAAATTTAATGTTCTCCAAAGAATAACTCTTGTTTTTCCTGAGCCTGGTCCTGCTGTTAAAAAAAGAGGTCTATCCATACACTGTATGGCTTCTCTTTGACTTTTATTAGGTGAGAATTTCTTTGTTTTAAACAGAGTTTCTAATTCAATTGTATTATCATTTTTTAAATGTGAATTCATAGAATTAAACCTAATTGTATTTCATAAAATTACTGACAACCATTACTACGTTGGATACATCTTTGTGATAAGTTAAGATTTTTTTCCCTTTTTACATTTACTTTGTTAAGTCTCCTTCAAAAGGAAATTGACTAATTTTAGATATCAAGTCAGAAGAGTCATTGATGCTATCATCCCATTGAAGCGTATTTTTTGAATATTCCTTTGTTTTGGGATAGAACTCATCAATTTTATCTGTTTCTTTACTATTCTCAATTGTTTCTTGCCAACGATAAGTTTTTTCATCTAAAACAAACTTAACATCCAATCCCCAGTAATAACCACCTACAAAACAATTAAAATCTGGTTTTTCTATGCTTAATTTCTTCTCTTTTACCAAATCATTAAGCATCTTGCATTTTTCTCTACGATTTGATGATAAATACACACCATACGTTTGGGTATAGTCTTTGTAAATTCCTCCCAAGCCATTTCGCTCTGTATATCTATATCTGTAATTTTCTTTTTGTTTTACTATATGCTCAATCAATCCACTTTCTACAAAACTCTCATACTCTTTATCAGAGTAGTTCTTTGGTATTTCTACAGACAATAGTAAATTTTGAACATTTTTCTGTACATTTACATTTTCACTACACAGGATATTTCTCTTCCAACATTTATTACGATGATCATATCCAATAGATGTAAAGAGATATTGACCTTTTATTTCATTGAAACCATCAAAATATCTCAATAGAGCCTTTATAGTCTCAGTTTTTACAATGCCTTTTTGTTCATTTGAAAATAGCCGCTTTGCATTTTCTAACTTTGTATCAAATTTATCCCAACAGATTTCTTTATTTTCATTTCTATAAAGAAATCTAATTGTTCCATTAAAGAATGAATATTTTTCAGCCTCTATGATCTTATCGTCCCAGTCGATGTTTCCTTTTTTCTTTTCTTCTAAGATCTTCTGGGCTTTTTGCTTTTCTTCTAATAACTGTAATCCTAATTGGCTACTTGAGAAATTATCATCAAGATTATTTAAAATCTCATAAATATCCTTTTCATTTGGATTTTGACAAAGATTTTCTATTTGTCTCATACAAGTAACCATTACAGGTAAACTTTCAACTACAGCATTTTCAATTAGATTTTTTACAACTCTCATCCATTTTTTGAAATTTTCTTCATTAAAAGTAGTAGCAGATTCTGTACTTTCAAGATAAAGAGTAATTGCTAAAAAATAAACTCTTTCTTTTAAATTGGATGAGACAAATTCTTTAGGGATGAAGTTATAACTTGAATTTTGATCATCAACGTTATTAAAGTTCAAAGCACTTTTGATAGAACTAAGAACTTTATAGTTATCTTCAGAAATTATAAGAAAGACATGATCTAAATTTTTAATTTTTTCAAACGACAAGTACTTTACGTATACATCAAAATCCTCATAAACGATCAAACTATCGTCTGCAGTTTTTGATTTGTCGCTTATACCAAATAACTTTTCAAAATCTCTTTTTTGAGATTTATTAAATTTTTTTTCTGAGCCTGCTGCAAATTTATCAGGTCTCATTTGTTCATTAAGACAAATTTCATTTAGGACATAGCGATTTATAAAAGCAAAAAAAATGTTATCTATATTTCCGTTGAATTTTATGTTCTCTTTCTCAGCTCTTTTTCTTGCTACCGACCAAAAGACATCAGTCCAACAAGAATCGATTTGGGAAGGAAGGTATTCTTTATAAGTTAACTCAGGAGCATTAGGAGCAGCTCCATTAAAAGCATCACTACTGTGTATATAGCCAATTAAATCTGCTTTAAAATTTTCAAAATTGGTTAGTGCCTTGCCACGAGCATTCATTTTTATGTATAAATCATCCGACATAGGCAAGTCTTTAGAATTAATAATCATCAATTCAAAGTCAATTGGAGCATTTTCTGAATATAGCTTTTCGCTAAAATCTTCAAAATCGGCATCTTTGAATAATACTTCAATATTATCCTCTAAATTATCATTGTCACCACCAATTGTTCTGAGCATAGAATTTATTGTTGGATCTTGGTTCCATGACGAAAAGAACCAGGTTTGAGATTTTATAAAGTCAGCAATAGTATTTTTTGGATTAAATTTTCTATATTCTTCAAAATTTGTTAAATTCTTTTCGTTACAAATTGCTTTACAAAATTCACAAGAAGAAGCCCTTGTTTGGTATGAAAATCTTTCTAGTTTTTTTCTAATTTCATCAGATGACAACATTCCGGCTCTTAATGAAACATACCAATAAACGAGCCATAAAGTAGTTAATCTCTGCTGTCCATCTAATGGTAAAAAACTATCGTTTTCCAAGTTCCCATAAATAAAATCGAGAGTAGTCTTGTTATTTGGATCTTCAAGACTCTTTTTAATTTGGGTTAAAAAGCTTTTTCTAAGAAACTCCTTGCCTTTTCTTCCCTGTGCGTAATCACGTTGTATAACAGGAATCACGACTTTGTATTCTTCTAACAATTTAAATAAGGTGTAAACCATTTTACATAGCATTCCTATGAAGTAATTTTTTTATGTAATAATCCAATTTTTCTAGAATATCTTTTAAATACCCTTCGGCATCTTCTTTTGTCCAATAAACCATTGAAGATGGCATGTTTGTGTAATTTTTTGTAAAGACATTTTTCGTGCAAGGAGGAACAAAAGCAATTTCTTCAATTTTATTTCTATCATCAATATTGCCATTTTCCCATTCGTATTTGACCTTGTCACCTTTTTCTTTATTAATAATAAAAGCTCTTTTTACAGGAAAAATCTGATTACCATACTCTTTATTAGTCGCCTCATCCAATAGAACAAAATTCCAAAGTTGATTTTTATCGTCATCAGATAATTGATTATCTCCACCTGTTTTGTTTAGTTCTTCAAGAATAGAACTAAAATCATAATTTCCTTTATCAGACAAGAAATCACCGATCTTTTCACATAAATCTTTTTTATTTACAAGATATTTTTTTGCTAAGGACAGGAATATTTTTTGTTTATCTTTATCTTGCAAGTCATCTCCAGAATACGGTCTTATATGCTCAACTTGCCATTTTTCCTTTTTATACAAGTGAAAAGGAAACTTTGTAAAGTTAGGAAGATTATATTTAGATTCTGACACTAGCCTTATGTTTTGTTTGATAATTGTTTCGATGTTGTGCAAAAGTAAAATACAAACACAATCTTGTTTGCTAGCATGACCATCTTGATCAAAAACATAACCAGTAAATTCGTTTTTTGATTTTAAATTTTGGAGCCACGAGTACGATCCTAGTTTTTCTACTATTTTTTCTTTTATGAGTTCAACAAATTCTTCTTTGTTTCTAGGAGGTTGGTAATCTTTTATCAGTTCTGATACTTTGCATGGTTTTGAAATAGAAGTCAGATACCCCACATAATGGAACAACCTATAATCGTGATACCACTCATCAAATACTTGAAAATAGTACTTTATCTTTTTCCAAATATCATTTACAAATCGTGATTTAAGATTATTTTTAGGAGATTCTAAATTTTGATCAATTTGATTAAATTTATTGAAAAAGTACCTGAATGTCTTGTGAGAATCATTACCAAGATCTATTAAATTTGATTGTTCCATTTTTAAATCATCATTTTCGCAGATTAAATCCAAGATGAAATCAATTCGTGTAGGTTTTTCATAATCATTATTGTTAATGAAAGACCAAAATTCATCATCTTGTAATCTATACTCTATTTGATCCCATTCTGAAGCAATTCTTTCCTGAATATATTCAACATCTTTACCTTCAAAACTAAAATTACCTCTATTCAAGAATAGAGCCTTAATTAGTTCTGAATCAGTTAAAGGGATCTTGCCTATGTTAAGGCGTTTAAAAACGGATATTTCTTGATTACTAGCGACTTGATACCATATAAACTTAACATTTTTTAAAAGAGTTTTCTGAAATTTATCTTTATCATCATTGTGAGCTTCAAACCATGCTTCAATTGCTTTGTATGCGTTATGCATAAAAAAATAATCGATATTCTCTTCAGATTTATCTTGAATCGATTCAGATTTAGTATTTATCTCTCCAAAATTTGAAAGAAAATCTATACTTCCTCTTCTTGTACTGTAGTCAATTTGATATCTCTCCTTAATTTTCATAAAACAAAGGATTAAATAGATAGTTGTTAATCTTTGTTGACCATCTACAACATTCCAAGTACCTCTTAGATTTAGATATCTTTTAATTTCCTCCAAAGAGGAAGCTTTTCTACATTTTTCCAAAATATCTTCTTCGTCTTTTTGAGAGACTACTAGTGGTTGTATGCAGTAAATTTCATCTTCTTCCTTTCTAGTTTTAGAGAATGCCAATATATCTTCTAATAAATCTATGACTTGAGTTTGTTCCCAGCGATATCCTCGTTGATAGTTGGGAATATAAAAACTCATTCCTAGAAGATCTTTAACAGATTTCAACTCAATGCTATTACCCATTGTTAAAGTCCTACCTATTTTTCTTGTATTATTACGTCACATTAAGCTAAATAAAATTGCTTTTGATATTCTATAAAACCATCGTTCCAAATCTTGGTATATATCAATATTACTCAAATTTTCAATTCAAAATTAGCTAACAAAATGCTTAAAGATGTGGTCCAACACTGCATTTATTGTTTAAGAGCGATTTCTTTAACAACTATGAGATTGCTTTGTTAGTTTTAAGAAAACACAAGAGACAATCTCTTTGAGGATCTAAATTGTTTGTTCTAAAGATTGTTTAGACTTAAAGAGAGTTTTAGTAAGAGCAGGCTTCTTAAAAAGGTCAGGAGTATCTGCCTATGCTCTACTTATGGTTCTTATAAGCTCTATCTTTACAGGAGCCAAATCACTCCATGACAGATTTACTCTCACCTCAGTTGAATATCCTGAATGCAGTTACTATGCTCTGATGCGTTTTCTATCAGACAGCAGATACAATTGGGCAAACCTACTTAAGATCATTGCTAAGGTAGCCTGTTCAATAATAGTAAAACTCAACAATAAAGATCATATCTATACTCTCTGTATCGATGACACCATTATTGAAATAGCAAGAGGTAAACACATTGAAGGTTTATCTAGAACCTTTGACCATGTAAAAGGAAAGTGTGTAAAAGGATTTGCAAACTTACTTATCTGTTGGTCTGATGGTACAGATATCTTACCTGTAGTATCTGCTCTTATGAGTTCAAGAAAAGAGGAGCACATAATCAGAGACTTTGATAAGAAGATTGATAACAGAAAAGCTGGAGCTAAAAGACGAGCTGATTCTAAAAAGCGTAAGCCTTCAATGGTATATCGCTATTGCAAATCTATTATCAACTTTGGTATCAAGGCTCAATATGTTCTTATGGATACCTGGTTCAATTCAGATAAACTAACATCAGACCTTCAAGAGATTGGCTTACGCAGTATCTGTATGATTAAGAAGAACCTTAAGTTCTCCTTTGTAGGTGAAACTCCTCGTTACAATTTATACAAGCTTCTTTCTGCCTTAAAGAAAAGACAGAACTTAGAGTCTGACATTATCAGTGCCACAGAGGCACAAACTCCCTCAGGTCAGATTGTAAAATTAGTCTTTGTAAGAAACCGTAATAACCGCAAAGACTTTATTACTCTCCTCTGTACAGATACTTCTCTTACATCTGAAAAAATTGTTGAACTCTTTCAAGACGCTGGTCTATTGAATGCTGCTTTAAAGCATGTAAACAGTATCTAGGTCTTAACCAAGAATGCTTCGGTACTGACTTTGATACCATTACTGCTTTAAACCATGTTGCTTACATCAGATATATCATCATTGAGATCATTAGAAGATTTCAGGATGATCCTCTATGTCACTTTCAGATATTTAGAGACAGCTGTGATGAAATTAGAGCCATTCCTTTCTTAGAAGCATTAGAAACACTTTCATGTTGCTTTACTTCTTTCATTGATGAACTGCATAAAGCAGGCTGTATAGCTGATGATATGTTACAGCTTGCATACAACATAGCTAAAGACGTAATAAACAAATGGTATAATGCTACCGCTAAGTTTATTAAATCCTTACTTAGTCTTGAACTTAGAACACAATTTCTAAATAGTTAAAGAAATCGATTTTTAAACAGCAAATGTAGTGCTAGACCACATTTATAAGCGTTTTGTTAATAATTTTTGAAACGCAAAAGTTAAGTTAACAATATCTCATTGTAACTACTCATAACCCACCGCTAAACGATATCAGTCTTACAATTTAAGCGGAGGTTAGAGATTCAAAAGAACTCACTGACTGTAAAAGACAGAGAAAAATGGTCTTAATGCTACTCAGAATCTGTTAGCAGCTCTTAGTAGTTACCCTAAATTTTAGTATTCCACTTTTCTAAAGCTTGATTAAAGGATATTGCGTTTTTGAACATATTATCCCTATCTTTAACATTAGAAATATTCCAATTACCTATTGGTTGGTTGAAAGATGTTGCATTTTCGAACATACTGGTCATATTTTCAACATTTGAAACATCCCAATTTCCTATTGGTTGATTGAAAGATGTTGCTTCTTCAAACATACCGAGCATATTTTTAACATTCGAAACATCCCAATTTCCTATTGGTTGATTGAAGTTTGTTGTACTACTGAACATACCGGGCATATTTATAACATTCGAAACATTCCAATTGCCTATTGGTTGATTGAAGGAGGCTGCATTTTCGAACATACTGGTCATATCTTTAA
>ERZ1026903.30-NODE-30-length-95078-cov-46.967229_pt1 | contig 95078 bp, 87 predicted proteins | sample MGYA00380180_ERZ1026903 | MGnify/ENA primary metagenome ERZ1026903 (study PRJEB33269, sample SAMEA4719816) | human gut metagenome | biome: human-associated habitat; feature: organic feature; material: feces | place: Cameroon | collected 2013-10 ... | reverse complement strand
ACAACGGTACGTATTATCTGCAATACGCCTGCCCCGGCACCCAGTACAACACCTACGCCGACGGCGTGTACACCTCCAAGTCCCCACTGGGGCCGTTCACGCTGCAGGCGTCCAACCCGTTTTCTGCCAAGCCGGGCGGGTTTATGACGGGTACCGGACACGGCAGCACCATTGCCGACAAGTACGGCAACTACTGGCACGCGTCCACGATGCGCATTTCGGTCAACCACGACTTTGAGCGCCGCGTAGGGCTGTTCCCTGCCGGGTTTGACAAGGACGGCGTGCTCTACTGCAACCAGAATTTTGCCGACTACCCGCATGAAATCCCGGCAGGCAAATTCGATGCCGCCGTGCAGACTCCCAAATGGATGCTGCTAAGCTACCGAAAGCCCGTTACGGCATCCTCCACTGCCGAGGGCAGCGACCCGGTGAATGCCGTGGACGAGGATTGCCGCCGCTGGTGGAGCGCGAGCAGTGACCAGCCCGGCGAGTGGCTGTGCGTGGATTTGGGCAGGGACTGCGATGTGCGGGCGGTTCAGGTCAATATGGCGGACGAAGCGCTGGTGGTGGACTTCCCTGCTGACAGCTACGGCGATGACCGCAAGACCCGCCACATCGAAACCCGCCCGCAGATTTCGTATTACACCGTGGAAACCAGCTTGGACGGCAAGGTGTGGACCCTGCGCGAGGATGTCGCCCGCGAATGCTCCAACGGCTATTATGAATACGCGGACGGCATCCGTGCGCGGTATATCCGCGTGACGGGCGGCGAGTTGCCCTACGGGCAGGCTTTGCGCATTAGCGGGCTGCGGGTGTTCGGCAACGGCGAGGGCGCTTGCCCCGCCCAGGCCAACGCCAAAGCCGTGCGCGTGGATGCGCTGGACGGCAAAATCAGCTGGCAGCACCTTGAAAACGCGCAGGGCTGCAATGTGCGTTACGGCATTGCCCCGGATAAACTCTACCAGAGCTGGCTTGTCTACGAGGCCGACGAGGTGACGCTGTCCACACTGATTGCAGGACAGGATTACTATGTCTGCGTGGACAGCTTCAACGAAAACGGCATAACAACGGGAAAAATTATCAAGATGGAGGGCTGAACCATGCCCATAAAAGCTGTCCAGCAGTTTATGCTGGGAACCGTTTTAAGCAACGAAAACGAGGCACGGCAGACGCTGGCCGCCATGAAAGCCGCCGGATATGACGGCATTGAGCTGTGCGGGTTTATGATCCACCCCATCGGCTTTATGGTGCGGCTGCTGACCAAGGCGGCCGGTATGCCTGTAGGCAAGGGCGGCAACCTTGACTGGCACAAGCTGGTCAAGGACGCCGACCTGCAGGTCGTCAGCCTGCACACCGATTTGGGCAGTCTGGAACGCGACGCCAAGGCCGTGGCCGACGAAGCCAAGAGCTTTGGCACAAAGTATGTTGTCATCACGGGCATGTATCGCTTTGATTATGGCGATGAAGCCACGATGCACGACCTTGCCGCACGGCTGAACAAGGCGGGTGAGGCGCTGAAGGCCGAGGGCGTGGAGCTGCTCTACCACAACCACAACTGCGAGCTGCGCCATGTGAACGCCGAAAAGCGTGCCTACGACATTTTGCTGGAGGAAACCGACCCGCAGTTCGTCAACTTTGAGTTTGACAGCTACTGGTTTACTGAGGGCGGCGCGAATGCCCTTGCGTGGATGCAGCGTCTGGGAACCCGCATGAAGCTGTGGCACATCAATGACCGCGGCACCCGCATTTCGGGCAGCGCCGTAACGCCGATTTTGAAAACCGACAGCATGGAGCTGGGTACCGGCAATATGGACCTCGACAGCCTGATGGCACAGGCGCTTTCCGCCGGCGTAGATGCCGTGATTCTGGAAAGCCACCGCAACTGGGTGGATAACTCCCCCGTCAAAAGTTTGCAGGTCAGCGCCGAATATCTCAAACAGCATGGCTAAACCGCAATCCCCTGCCCGAAAGGACAGGGGATTGGTTTTACCTGCGTTGAAATTTAGTTTTTTGTGTGATATACTTAGGGCAGAAAATTGGAGTTTTTCAAATTTCTTAAATAGTCTCATTGCATAGGAATGACAAACAGACTATTCTTAAAGTAGGAGGTGGTAGAAATGGCAAACGAAGATAAAAAGGATTTTAATGCTATGTTGCATGATAAAAAGGATATGCCTAAAATTCAAATTATTACAGACCAAAAAAGCATTGAAAAATATGGTGGAAGTAAAATGTATTTTGCCCCGCCAATCGACTATGATAAGGTAATGAAAAAAATTCCTTATGGTAAAGTGATTACTGTTGGGAAAATACGAGAATACTTTGCGGAGTTGAATGGTGCAGATTTTACAGAACCGATTACAGCAGGAGTTTTTGTTTCTATTGTGGCATGGGCGAGTTATCAGCGTTCCGAAGATGAAACGCCTTATTGGAGAACTTTAAAAGCGAACGGAGAACTGAATGCTAAGTATCCAAATGGTATTGAAGCACAGAAAGAAAAATTAGAAGCAGAGGGACACACTATTATTCAAAAAGGGCGTAAAAATATACGGTACTATGTAAAAGACTATGAAAATTCTCTCTTTGTTTTGAAATAGGTAACTTCCAGTTTATCAAAAACAGCGCCTGCCCTGCCGTAAGTTTTACGGCAGGGCAGGCGCTTTCTTCTTATACTGTGTGCTTTCCGGGGGCAAGGGTAAACTTACGCCCATCGGGCAGGGTGACATCGGCGGTCAGATTGGCGGGGATCTCAAACTCATAGGTCACCGCGTCGCCGTCATACCGCCAGCCGCTTACGATGCGCCCGGCCGGGGAATCGTAGGCAGCTTTCGCCCAGCCCAGCGATTTGTCAGGCGTAGGGTCAATCGTCAGTGCGCCGTCCGCGTAATGGATGCCGCACACGCCGCCGAACAGCCAGCCGCAGATCGCGCCGTAGCTGTAATGGTTCAGGGATTCGTGCGGCTTGCCGTTTTCGTCAATGCCCGTCCATGTCTCCCATACGGTAGTCGCACCCTTGCCGACCTCATACAGCCAGCCGGGGGCGTCGGGCTGCAAAAGCAGCTTGTAGGCAGTGTCCGCATAGCCGTATTTTGCCAGCACATCGCACAAAAATGGCGTGGACAAAAAGCCCGTGTTCAGGTGGCAGCCGTTCTCGATGACCATTTGGTTCAGCGTTGCGGCAGCCGCTTTGCTTTCGTCCTCACCCAGCAGGGCAAAGGCAATGGCGCGGACATACTCGCACTGGCGGTCAGACTTGATTACGCCGTTCTCGGTAAACGCCGCGCGGTAGGCTTTTACCGCGTTGGCGGCGGTGCCGCGGTAGTTGGCGGCATCGTCCGCCTTGCCCAGTGCTTCCGCTGCTTCCGCCAACAAGCGCCCGGAGTAGGCCAGATACGCCGTACCGACGCTCTTGCGCGGGTTCATCATCGCCTGCATGGGGGTGATGCCCGGCTCGCACCATTCGCCGTAATCCATGCCGTTTAAAACGGTGAACTTGGCGTAATCACCGCCCTGCTGCTCATCGGTTGTCTGCTGCGCGCGCCCCAGCAAAAAGCCGTACCAGCGCTGCATCATCTCGTAGTTGTCCGCCAGAATTTTGCGGTCACCCGTGCGTTTGTACAGGGCATACGGCACCAGAATCGCCGCATCGCCCCACCCTGCCGACATGCAGAGCATCGGGGTCATATAGCCGGGGCGGGCGTTCGGCGGGGCAATGTTCGCCATGCGCCCGTCCGGGTACTGGTTCAGGCGGCACTCCGCCAGCCATTTTTCCGCCACGGGGTAGCAGTCCATCAGGGTCAGGCCGGTTTCGATAAACACGCCCATATCCCCTGTCCAGCCTGCGCGTTCGCGGGTCGGGCAGTCGGTGGGGATATCGCAGAAGTTGCCCTTCTGGCTCCAAATGCTGTTCTTGACAAGCTGATTCACCGCGTCATTTCCGCAGGTAAATTTTCCTGTCACCGCCATATCGGAGTAGACGGCGTGGGCAGTAAACACAGCATCGGTCAAGTCGGCGTCGGTTTCGACCTTGGCATAGCGGAAGCCCATGATGGTGAAGTGGGGCTTGAAGTGGTTTTTCCCCTCTTTGCAGACAAGTTCCAGTATCTGGGCGGTGCCGCCCTCCTTGTGGCGGGCACGGTCCTGGAAGTTTTCCTGGGTAAAGTTGCCGTTTTCATCCAGCGCTTCGCCGCAGGTCAGCTTGACCTTTTGCCCGGCGCGGGCGGTCAGCGCCATCTCCACATAGCCGGCGATATTCTGCCCAAAGTCCAGCACGGTCTCGCCGTTGGGCGTTTGCAGCAGCTTGCCGGGGAAGGCTTCGTGTTCCAGAATCGGCACGGTATTCATACCGAGAATAGGCAGGTCGTCGCGGTAGGCGCGCACGCCGTGCCAGCCGGTCAAGTTGCCTTCGAACCGTGCGTCGTAGACCTCGCCCTGCTGCATATCGTTCTGGCGGATCGGCCCGCACTGCGTTGCCTGCATCGAGCCGTCAGAAACGCAGACAGCTAGGCCGTCCACCTCCAGCTGAAACAGCACGCCCAGCGTATCACCGAACAAGTCGCGGTCACCGTCAACGCCGCCTGTGCTGCGGTGCCAGCCGTCACCAAGGGCAACCAGCAGCTCGTTTTCGCCGTCACGTAAATATCGCGTTACATCGTAGGTTTGCGCCGCAAGGTGCTTGTTGCCAGTAAAGCTGCCGGGGGCTAAAACCATATTCCCGACACGCACACCGTTCAGCCATACCGCATACAGCCCCTTGGCGGTAATGTACAGCCGCGCTTCACCTTTGGCTGCAGTAAAGATTTTGCGCAGGTACGATGCCGGACGATGGGGCTTGTACGGCTCGGCTGTGCCCTTGCCTGCGGCTTCTTTTTCCGCCTGCTTGCGCTCCCAGTTGGGGCGGGCAAAGGCGTTGATGGCATCATCCCCGGGGATGTCGATTTCTTCCGTTTCGGGGTCTACCCATTCACCCTGCCAGTCGCTTTGCGCCAAGCCCGTTTCAAAGTGCGCCTCACTCCACGCGCCGGGGGTGTCGTTTTCGTCCCACAGACGCACGCGCCAGCACCCACGCACGCGGGAGCCGCCCACAGTCGGGGCATCGGCGTGCACGGCGGCGCTCTGCACCTTGCCGCTGTGCCAAACAGTCTCGCCGTTCGCGGTCAGTTCAATTTCATAGGCAGTCTGGCGCACGCCGTCAACGCACTGCCAAGACAAAAACAGCGGCCCGGCATCCATGCCAAGGGGCGCGGTAAGATGATTCGTTTTCAGGTTTATTGCTCGCATCGCTGGGTACTCCTTTTCAATTTACTGCCTATATTATAATGGAAATTTCCCAGCGGGCGAACTCAGAAATTACGGATAAGGGATAAAAATTTCAAAAGCATCGAATAATTCACAAATTTTTATTCCATTTCCGGATTTGATGCCCCCACCGTGTACCACCGGCGGGGATTTTTTATTGACATTTTTGGTCTATCGTAGTAGACTATAGACAGAGATAGGTCTATTGCAATAAACCAAAAGGAGCTTTCCCTATGCTGAACCATGAACCGCTTCGCCTTGCTGACGGCGAATACCGCTTTGCCTGCCTTGTGTGGGACAACGAGCCGCTGCCCAGCGGGCAGTTGGTCGCGCTGGCCGCCGAGGGGCTGGGCTGGAAAAAAAGCACGACCTACACCGTTTTAAAAAAGCTCTGTGAGCGCGGCGTGCTGCAAAACGCCGATGGCCGCGTGACGAGCCTTATTAAAAAGGAGGACGTCCAGCAGGCCGAGAGCGCCGCAGTGGTGGACAAGACCTTTGACGGCAGTCTGCCGCGGTTCGTGGCCGCGTTTTTGAACTCAAAGCCCATCAGCGACGCCGAGGCCGCCGAGATCCGTGCACTGCTCGACGCCGCCCGCTATAAGGAGGAATAGCCATGCGCAGTACCGTTCTTGCCTTTTTGCTGTTGAGCGCCCGCGGCGGTGTGGCCGCGCTGGCCGCTTGGCTGGTCTGCAGGGCCCTGCGCCGCGCCCATGCGCCCAGTCGGCTCCTGTGCTGGCTGTGGCTGGCCGTAGGGCTGCGGTTTGTGCTGCCGTGGGGCATCCCGCTGAAGCTGCCCCGCCCGGAGAGCGCCCCGCTGGCCGCTGCCGCCGACACCGTGCAGGAGCTGGGCGAGCTGCCGCTGCTGCCCCCTGCCCCCGCCGCACCCGCTGCTGCGGCCCCGCTGCCTTGGTACGCCCGGCTGACGCCGTGGCACGCGCTGGCGGCGGTCTGGCTGGTCGGTGTGCTGGTGCTGGCTGTGCGCGGGGGCATCGGCTACCTGAAATTAAAGCGCTGTGTGGCACTGGCCTGCAAAACGCCCGACGGCTGCTACGGCGGGGCGTGCGTGCCCACGCCGTTCACACTGGGCTTTGTGCGCCCGCGCGTCTACCTGCCGGACAGTCTGCAAGGCCCGGCGCGGCAGGCTGTGCTGCTGCATGAGCAGACCCACATCCGCCGCCGCGACCCGCTGGTGAAACCGCTGTTTTATGCCGTCGTCTGCCTGCACTGGTTCAATCCGCTGGCGTGGCTGGCCTTGTGCGCCTTTGAGCACGACATGGAGGCCGCCTGCGACGAGGCAGCCGTGCAGGGCTGCACGCTGGCCGAGCGCAGCACCTACTGTGAGAGCCTGCTGCATTTTGCCATGCAGGGACGCCCCATCCGAACACCCGGAAGTCTTGCCTTCGGGCAGGGCAGCGTGAAGGAGCGCATTGTGCACCTGCTGCACTACCGCCGTCTGGGTGCGGGGGCGCTGGCGCTCTGCGCCGTGGCCGTGGGCGTCAGCGTGACGGCCTGCATGGTGCGCCCGCAGGTGGAGGCAGCCCACGCCGCGCCGGAGTCGCCCGCCGCTACTGCCGAGACTGCAGAGCCGACACCGACACCTGCGCCCACGGAGATGCCCGCAGCCATGCCCGCCGCGACGCTGCCGACGTTAAGTGACGCCGCCAACAGCCCGCGCTTTGTCTGCCCGGTCAAGTACAAATATATTTCCCGCTTTGCCACCAAGTACAACCACCGGGGCGACGACCTGCATGCCGCCGAGGGCACTGATATTTACGCCGCCGCGGACGGCGTTGTGCTGGCCGCGCAGGAGCATTACAGCTGGGGCAATTTTGTGGAGATCGACCACGGTACCGACGCCAACGGTCTGCGCTGGGTCACGCTGTACGCCCACATGAAGTCCTGCGCCGTGCAGGTCGGGCAGAGCGTGACCGCCGGGCAGGTCATCGGGTACGTGGGCAGCACCGGCAATACTACCGGCAACGCCTGCCATTTTGAGATGCATGTCAACGGCACGCTGGTGGAGCCGCGGTATTTTACCGCCTACGAGGGCAGCGATGCCGCCGAACTGACGCAGGAAAAGGCCGATGAAATCCTGGCCGAAGCTGTGCGCAATGCGAGTTCCGACCAGGTAACTGCCGCCGATGGAGCCGCAGCCCTTTCCGGCGTGGAGCTCTTTACCCTGCCGGTCGCGCCCCCACCGCAGGTCAGCGGCTATGACCCCGAAAACGGCCACCCCGGCATTGACTTTGCCGCTGAGGAGGGCGCGGAGGTTTACGCCGTTGCCGATGGCATCGTGACCACCGCCGACTACGATGCTGAAAAGGGCAACTATGTCGTGCTTGACCACGGCGGCGGGCTGGAAACGGAGTATCAGCACTTGAAGTCGTCGCTCGTCTCTGCCGGGCAGTCCGTGGTTCAATGCCAGGTCTTGGGATATGTGGGCAGCACCGGCAATTCCACCGGGCCGCACCTGCACTTTGAGGCACGGCAGGACAGCGCGCCCGCAGACCTGACCGGGACTGCCCTATTAGCGGAGTAACAAGATGAAATACAGGCACTTCCCCGCCGCTGCTCTGGCGGCGGGGCTGCTTTTTTGTACCCTTTTTTCGGGCCTGACCGCTTACGCGGATGATAAAAAGAGCGAATTAACGCAAAAGCAGACCGAGACGCGGCAGGAGTACGAAGCCGCACAGTCGGCCCTGGAAGAATTGCAAAACGAACAGACGCAGACCGAGAGCGAGGTTGCCGCCCTGACCGGGCAGGCCGCCGAGCTGGCCGGGCAAATTACCGCCGTGACCGCCGCCGTGCAAAATGCGCAGACCGTTTTGGACGAGCGGCAGGCCGCGGCGGACGCCGCCCGCGCCGCACTGGACGCCAAGCAGGCCGAGTACGACGCGCGGCTGACCGTCTGCCGTGAGCAGCTGCGCGCGATGCAGCGGCTGGACGGCGGCGGAGCCGTCTGGCTGCTGGCACAGGCCAAAAGCCTGTACCAGCTGCTGACGTTCGACGCGGTTTTGCAGCAGATGAGCGCGCGGAACAGCACGGTTCTGGCCGAGCTGGACGCCGAGGCCGCCGCACTGGAGCAGGCCCGCGCCGCAGCGGACGAGGCTGCCCGGCAGGCCGCCGATGCCAAGGCGGCACTTGAGCAGCAGCAGGCAGCGCTGGCCGACACGCAGACCGCGCTGGAGGCCGCACTGCTCGACGCGAACAGCACGCTGACCGCCCAGCAGGCCGCGGCCCAGGCACAGGCCGCCGTGACCGACGCCGCGAAAAAAGCGTATGAGGACGCCACCGCCGCACTGGACGCCTATGTGCGGGAGCAGAGCCGACGCTACACAACGGCGGACCTGCACCTGACGAGCCTTGACTTCCGCTGCCCGCTGGACAGCTACGGGCGCATCACGACGCAGTTTGCCGAGCCGGACCCCTGGGGCATCCCCCACCGCGGCACCGATTTTGCCGCGCCGGGCGGCACGCCCATCTATGCGATTGCGGACGGTGTCGTCAGCGCCGCGCGGACGATGAACAGCTACGGAAACTGCGTGCAGGTCAGCCACGGCACCGCGGACGATGGCCACCGGTACGACAGCCTGTACGCCCACATGAGCAGCATCGCCGTGGCGCAGGGGGCTGCCGTGCAGAAAGGCGACCTGCTCGGGCATGTGGGCAACACCGGCAATGTCTACGGCGCGGGCGGCGGGTATCATCTGCACCTGGAGCTGCGCGTGGACGGCAGCAGAGTGGACCCGCTGGGGTTTGTGCCGACGCATTAAATGCCGCGTAGGGGCCGGGCATGCCCGGCCCGCAGGTGTCCCGCTGACGGGCGCTTACGGGAAGGTGCAGGGCCGGGCATGCCCGGCCCCTACGGGAAAGCTAAAAGGAACGTGTATTGCTTTGACCTTCGGAGATTTTCTATACTACACAGGCTTCCATGTGGAATACACCGCGGTGCGCGTTGGACGCGGGCTGGCGGCGCTGGCACACGGCGCGGCGCGGGCGTTGCTTACGCTGCTGGCTGTGGTGCTGCGGCCCGCAGTGCGGGCGGCGGACAGCTTTAAAGCAGCGCTCATCCATCCGCGGCAGCTGGCGGGGTACGCCGTGCCGCTGCTGGCCGCCGGGGTGCTGGCATGGTTCGTGCGCACCGCGCTGGCGCGGCCCTTTGTGCTGCGGGTCGAGGTCGGCGGGCAGGTCGTGGGCTATGTCACAGACGAGCAGGCGTTCGACGCAGCCCGCGCCGACGTACAGGCCCGCCTGACCGGCGTGGTCGGCTGGGACGTCCAACCCGCGTACACCCTTGTCATGGCCGACGCCGACACCCGCCCCATGACCGAGCGCGAGACCGCCGATGCCATCCTGCGCGCCGCAGGCGGCGAGATCACCGAGGGCACCGCCGTCTATCTGGACGGCGCGCTGCGGTTCGTCACCGACGAGGGCGACCACCTGCGGCAGTTTTTGTACGCCGTGCGTGCGCCGTGGCAGACCGACGGTGTGCAGACCGATTTTGTCCACGCCCTGCGGCTGGTGGACGGCATCTACCCTGCCGCGGCCATCACACCGTACCGCGACCTGACTGCCGCACTGCGGGCGGACGACCTTTTGCAGGTCAAGGCCGTGCGGTACGAGACCGTGACCCGGGAGCTGCCGTTTGAGACCCAGACCATCGAGGACGCGGGGCTGGATTTTGGCAAAACCGAGACCGTACAGGCCGGGCAGAACGGCAGCGAGCTTGTCACCAGCGAGATCACAACCGTGGCGGGCGAGGTCGTCAGCACCCGCGTAGTGGATGTGCAGCTTGTGCAGGCCGCCGTGCCGGAGGTCATCCGCCGCGGCACGCGGCTGAAAAGCGGCATGATCGGCAGGCTGGGCACAGGCAGCTTTCTCTGGCCGGTGCCAGGATATTCGGGCATCAGCCGGTGGGCCAATCTGCCCTATGGACACCGCGGCGTGGACATCACGGCCCCCTACGGCACGCCGATCTATGCCGCCGACGCGGGCACGGTCATTGCCGCCCAGTGGCACAACCACCCCACCATGAGCTGGGGCTACTATGTGGAGATCGACCACGGCAACGGGTACAAAACGCTGTACGCCCACATGTCGTCCTTTGTCGTGCAGGCCGGGCAGACCGTGGAAAAGGGGCAGCTGATCGGCTATGTGGGGGCCACCGGCGCTGCCACGGGTCCCCACTGCCATTTTGAGATGTACTATAACAATGCACTTATCAGTGCGCGGAATGTGTTCCCGGATATGTGAGGCACAAGGCAGACGGGCTGTTGCAGGGTTGTCGACTTAATTTATTTTGCAAATCGCTTTACTTTTTGCTTTCCGTATGGTAAAATTCTTTGCATAGTAAAGCTGACTAAGCTCTCGTTCAGGTGCAATGGCGCACACGAACGGGAGCTTTTTGCCTAAAACGAGGTGTTACCATGGATCACATTGACCGTAAAATCATCGACCTTCTGCAAAACAACGCCCGCGCACCGTTAAAAGAAATTGCCGACCATGTGTTTTTGTCCAGCCCCGCCGTGTCGGCCCGCATGGCCCGGCTGGAAAGCTCCGGCACCATCACCGGCTACCAGGCACAGGTCGACGCGCCGAAGCTGGGCTATATGGTCAAGGCGTTCATCAATCTGGACATGGATCCCCAGCGCAAGCCGGAGTTTTACCCCTATATCCAGAGCTGCCCCCATGTGGTGGAATGCAACTGCGTCACCGGCGATTACAGTATGCTGATAGAGGTGCTGTTCGGTACGACGCAGGAGCTGGATCAGTTCATCAACCACCTGCAGCAGTTTGGCCGCACCCGGACGCAGATCGTCTTTTCGACGCCCGTGGAGCACCGCGGCGTGCCCGTAGCCGAGCCGGAGGAGAAGCAATAAAAAACAAAAAGCCTTCCCCATCGGGGGAAGGTGGCCGAGCGAAGCGAGGTCGGATGAGGGCGCAGTTTGCACTGCTTCCCGTAAACGGGATATTGCCGGCAACGCGGCCCTCATCAGTCCGCTTTCCCCGATGGGGAAGCCTTTTTCCGTTATAAGTATCCCCCGCTCCGCAGAACAAAGATCCAGCCTGTCAGCGTCAGGGCGGAGAGAAGGGTCGTCAGGGCAATGCAGCTCGAGGTCAGCACGCCCTCATGGCCCATGTTCCTGCTCATGACATAGGCGCTCGGCGTCGTGGGACTGCCCAGCATGATAAGCAGTGCGACGAGTTCCTCATTCCGAAAGCCCATCGCTACCGCGCAGGGCAGGAACACCGCCGCAAGGCCCACGGTCTTGATGAACGCCGCCGCCAGCGTGGGGCCGAGCTTTTTGATGGCCTTTGTCCCCTCAAACGACGCGCCGATGGACAGCAGCGACAGCGGCGTGGTCAGCGACGCAATGCTGCTGATGGTTTTGGTTGCGATCTGCGGCAGCGTGAACGGCAGCAGCGCATAGACCGTGCCGAACACAATGCCCAGCAGGATCGGGTTTGTGGCCACGCCGCGCAAGAGCTGCTTCGGGTCAGGCACGCCGCACTGCTCGGGCGATTCCAGCATCAAGATCAGCACCGCAAAGATGTTGAAAAGCGGCACACTGCCCAAAATCATGAGCGGGGCCATGCCGGCGCTGCCGTAAATGTTCTGGATGAACGCCACGCCCAGCACGGCGGCGCTGCTGCGGTAGCCCGCCTGCACGAACTCGCCCACCAGCGCCTTGTCCTTCAAAAAACGTTTAGCCCCCGCCCAGACGGTCAGGATGCCGACGAGGGTGGCGGCAAAGCAGAACAGCACAAACCTGGGCCGGAAGTCGTGCAGGATGTCCACGCTGCCCATGTCCAGAAACAGCATGAGCGGCAAAGTCACCTTAAAGGTCAGCCTGTCCGACGCCTTGCAGAACGCGGGCGGCAGAAAGCCGAGCTGCCCCAGCGCGTACCCCACCACCATGACAAGGAACACCGGCAGGGTCGCGTTGAGGCTGAAAATTAAATTTTGCATGGCAGTTCTCCCCTTTTTTGCTGCCTTTATTCTACCATTCCCAACAAGTCTTTACAAGGCAGGGATTTTGCAAAATCTTTTTTCGGCAAAAGCCTTGACTTTTCCGGGGTGTTTGTGCTAGAATATCTCTTGCAGTCAATGCAACAAGCGGAAGTGCTGGAATCGGCAGACAGGCACGTTTGAGGTGCGTGTGTCTATGACGTGTGGGTTCAAGTCCCATCTTCCGCACCAAAAGAGAATCCCCATGGCGTATCCCGCCATGGGGATTCTCTTTTTCCCTGCCACGCAGACCAAACAAAGCCCCCGGCATCCTCACGATGCCGGGGGCTTTGCGTTTATGGAAGGACAAAGAGAATCGCAGGGTTAAAGCTTAGGCGCGGTACTCCGCAGGCAGCTGGTCGACGGTCTGCCACTTTTCCATGGCATCTTCCAGCTTCATGCCGTTCGCAACCGCGTCGCGGCGGCAGGCGTTGACGGCCTGGATCTCCTTCATCTTCTCGCCGGTCAGGCTGTAGCCTTTCATGGCGATGAGAGTGGCCGCCCAGGCGACCATCGGGATGGCGCAGAACAGGACGATAACGACCACATTCATGCCCGGAGTGTACGGGTCATACTGGGTGGGCAGGGTGTTCAGACCGATAAAGGTCACGGCAATGCCGACGACGGTGGCGGACAGGCTGGAAACGAGCTTATCCACCAGGCTGAACAGCGTACCCATGATGCCCGGAATATACTTGCCGGAGCGGTAGGTCTCGTAGTCGGAGCAGTCGGCAACCATCGGAATAGGCATGTCGGCAGTAGCGTAGTATGCGCCGTAGCCGATGCCGAAGAACAGGATGAACAGAATCGTGTACAGGTTGATGGACAGACCATTCTCGTCCAGCAGGCTCAGATGGAATGCATCACCGCGACCCCACAGCAGCAGCAGGACCAGCACGCCGACATAGCAGGCCAGCGCGACGCTGACATACTTCGTCAGGCTGGCCTTCTGGCCCTTCTTCTGGCTGGTGCGCACAGAGAGAATGAAGAACGGCACACTGCAGGCGTAGCCCAGCACCATCATGGGCAGGTACAGCCCATCGTAAGCACCCATCATGCAGCCGTAGAGCATGCACAGGACCGTGGTGTTGTTGGCGATGGAGAGCGCCAGCTTCGTGCCCGCGCCCGCGATCATCAGACGCTGCATGGGTTTGTTTTCCCTGATGATCTGCAGATATTCGCTGACCTTGACCTTCTCGGTCTTTTCGCCGCCGATACCGAAGTACTTGGGCTGATCCTTCTCCCAGATGCCGATGATGGCCAGGATGGTCAGCGCAATGGACATCACAATGCCCACGGGGGCCAGCGTGCGGAAGAAGCCCGCGGAGGAATAGCCGCCCTCATAGTTTTTGGCAAGGATGGGAGCCAGGAACTGCATAACGCCCATGCCCAGCAGACTGCCGACGGTGTTGAAGATCGTGAACAGCGGGCGCTGCTTGGGGTCGTTGGTCAGAACCGTCTGACCGGAACGGGTGCAGCTGGTCTGGAAGGTGTAGCCGATGACCCAGACAAAGTACAGGCCCACAAACGCGGCATAGCGTGCCCACATCATCGTATCGGGGATCGTCGGGGTGATGCCGTACAGCACCAGAATGCTGACGGCCATGATAAGGTTGCCGATGGCCATGAACGGGCGGAATTTGCCGAACTTACCGTTCGTGCGGTCCATCAGCGCACCGATGATCGGGTCGGTGATAGCATCGCACAGGCGCATGGCCGTGACCATGGCCGAGGCAAACAGAGTGCCCAGCGCCAGTACATTGCTGCCGAAGGTGGCAATGTAGGAAAGCACAAGGACGTAATAAACATTCGTGGCACCGTTGTTCAGCGGAAACAGTACCAGCTGGTAGAGTTTGGCGCGATTGACGCTGGACGCTTTTGCATTTTCGCTCATGGGCTGCTCCTTGTTGTGGAAAAAGAAATCTTACTCAAAAGTCCCCGCCGGGGCCGGCGGGGAGCTTGCGGAAATTCTGTAGAAATCAGGCTTTCTTAGAGGCTTTCAGGGATTTTTTGAAATCCTTGTAGGCCTTGTATTCTTCGGTCTTGCGGAACTTGATGCCGCCAATGATCCACATCACGATGCCCAGCAGGCAGAAGAAGGAGGAGGCACAGGCAATGATGATGCTCATGGTGACAACCGTCGGGCGGGTGACCTTGATGGTAGTGTCGGCACCCACGCCGTTCATGCCGCAGGAGCTGGCGATGGCATACAGGTTGTGGTGGCAGGCCTCGCGCATGGCGGTGACGATGACGGGGTCGTTCTTGTACTGGGGCAGGGTGTCGGTGACGAAGGACATCATGGCATCGTAGATGGACACACCGGCCAGCACGCCGTCGGGACCGTTGACATACTGGGTCAGAACGTTATCGGTGATGACCATGCCGTCGCAGCCCCACTCGTTGCGCAGGATGCCGGTGACCAGACCGTAGTTGCCGCCGGACCAGACAGCGCCCCAGCGGGTGTAGGCGATCATAACGCCGTTGGCGTTGCCGACCTCGACGGGAGCCTGGAAGGCTTTCAGGTAGACTTCACGGGCAGCCTGCTCGTTCAGCCAGACGCCCAGACCGATACGGTCCTGCTCGCAGTCGTTCAGGGCAAAGTGCTTCATCACAACATGGACGCCCTTGTCCTGAATTGCCTTGACTTCGTAAGCGGACATCATGCCGGAGAGGAAGCCGTCCTCGGAGTAGTACTCGAAGTTACGGCCGCCGTAGGGGGTGCGGTGAATATTGTTGCCGGGGCCGTACAGGCAGGCGATGTCGGCTTCCAGGCAGTTGTTGCCGATGACCTTGCCGATCTCGGTCATGATCTCGGTGTTGAAGGTGGCAGCCATAACGTCCTCAGAGGTGAAGGCGGTGGCGGTCAGCTGGCTCTTGTCGTTGCCCAGCAGGCTGGCGGTCAGACCCTGGGGGCCGTTCTCGTCACGGGTGCCGGGGGCTTCCACGCTCTTGACGGGCATGGTCCAGTGGAAGGCGTCACCGATCAGGGAGTTCATCTCGTCGAAGGTCATCTGATCCAGCAGTTCGTCCCACTTGGGATCGTTGTAGTCCAGACCGATCATGTCGTACAGCTTAACGCCGTTCTTGGCGCCCAGGGTGGGCATCTCGATGCTCTCGTAGTCGGCAGGATCGTAGCGGATGTCCTTCAGGTCCTTCTTGAGCAGCTCGGTCAGGGCCAGCTTGACGGTTTCGGTGGGCAGGGTGCCGTTCCAGTCAGAGCGGCTCAGCCAGGTGACAGTCTCATCAACGCCCTCATAGAGGTTGGGGTCAGCGCAGGACAGCTGGTTGGTAATGGCGGTGCCATTCTCGCTGGTGGCGTAGGTGGTGGTATCGAGGGCGTCCTCGGTCCAGGTGTAGGTCAGGTCGGCGTTGCCATCCTCGGTCATCTTGCCGCTGGTGGATGCAACGGTGTAGCCCTTGGCAGCCAGGATGTTGTTCACAGCGTTGTGGGCATCGGTGGCAGCGGTAAAGTAGTAGTCACCGGCATCCAGGATATAGGTACCTGCGCCGTAGGTATCGTAGGAAGCAATGTCACGCTTGTTGACGGTCATGCTGACAGTCTCGGAAGCGCCGGGAGCCAGCTCAGCCGTTTTGCCGAAGCCGACGAGGGAGACAGCGGATTTTTCCACACCGTTCTGCTTGTCGTAGTCGGTGTAAGGGCTCTGGACGTAGACCTGCACGGTCTTTTTGCCGGCCATGTCGCCGGTGTTGGTGACCTTGACGGTGACGGTGTAGGTGTCATCGGCGGCATTGTAGCTGACGTTCATGTCGCTGATGTCGAAGTCGGTGTAGCTCATGCCGTAGCCGAAGGGGTAAGCCACGATGTCGCCGTAGGCGTAGTCGCCTGCGTTGCCGTTGCCGGTGACGAAGTCCTCGTAGCGGGTCTCGTAGTACTTGTAGCCCACATAGATGCCTTCCTGGTAGATCATGTAGGACTTAGCCTTGGCGGACACATCGCCACCCTCGACATAGCCTTCGTAGGTGGTGGGGGTGAAGTTCCACATGGCGGGGGCGCTGAAGTTGTCGTAGCAGTAGGTATCGACCAGGCTGCCGGAGGGGTTGACCTTGCCGGTCAGGATCTCGGCCACGGCATTGATGCCGGAGATGCCCACGTCACCGATCCACAGTGCGGCGTCGATGTCGTACTCGTTGTTCTTGAGGAAATCGACCTGCAGGGCGTTGGCGGAGTTGATCAGCAAGATGGTCTTTTTGACGGTGCCGTTTTTCTTCATCTCGGCAACGTTCTGCAGCATAGCCTTCTCGTTCTCGTCGAGCGCCAGATAGTTGACCTCGCCGTAGGAAAGGTCAGCACCCTCGCCGCCGACGCGGGACAGGGTCACGATAGCGGCATCGCCGTACTGGGCAACGCTGTCCTTGACCTCGTCGGTGTAGACATCCCAAGGCACCTCGGCGGTGACCTCACTGGATTTGGCGACCATGCCGCTCTTGGAGCGGGCGTAGTCCTTGCCGGCGCCGACGGTGTAGAAGTCCCACAGGGTGGGGTTGACGGTGACACCGACCTTTTCCAGGGCGGTGCGCAGGGTGTCGGCGGTGGAGGCATCAATATTGCCGGAGCCGGTGCCGCCGTACACGAGGTTGACGCTGCTGCTGGAGAAGGTGCTGACCTTAGCGTCGGCAGCCAGAGGCAGCGCATTGTTGTTGTTCATCAGCAGGGCAGCGCCCTCGGCCTCGACCTGCTGGGTCAAAGCCAGACCGTAGTTGACCATCTCCTCGGCGGAGTTGAAGTCACTGGTGTAATACTGGGCGTTGGCGTCCTCGTTCTGCAGCTTCCAGAAGCTGCCGCCGAAACGGGCAGCCATGGTGTTGTCGAACTTTTGCAGAAGGATGCTAAGCGGGATCGAAACGATCGTCACCACGGCGCAGATGATTGCCAGAATCTTCCACGGCGTAATGTGCTTACGCTTGGTCTTTTTGTAGGCCTTTTTCAAGGTCTGCTTTTGCATTTTCAGATCATCCATTACCTTTTTCTCCTTGTTTTATATAAAACAGCCGCACGGTGCGGCGTGTTTCAAAATAATATGATGCAGTTTTCAGCAGCATTGTAGGGGCCGGGCATGCCCGGCCCGCGGCTTTCCCGCAAATGCTCGTCCGCCATTCGGCTGCGGGCCGCACATGTGCGGCCCCTACAGCTTGGCGAAATTTACACCCAGTTTGCGCTGGTGGACTTTTTCTTAGTCAGCTTGTAGTCCGGATTCGGGGCATCGACCTTGCGGAATACCGCATCGTCGATGCTGTCCCCTGCCACGGCCTGGACCTTCGTCTCGCCGTTCAGCTTGACACGGAACTTGAAGATGTGCTCGCCCTCCTGCTCGGCCAGCTTTTCGCCGTCCACGTAAAGCGTAACATTCTTCTGGTTCGAGTAGACCTTGACCTCGATCTCATTCTCGGTGCGGTCCGCATAGCGCTTGGAGCAGATATGCACGAACGGCTCGTCGCTCCACCACGCTTTATAGATGTAGAAGCTGTCCTTCTTGGTCTTGCGGTCAAACGTGACCAGGCCCTTATGGTTCATACCCGGCTCGCCGCCCTGGTCGCGGGCGTCGGCGGCAAAGTCGTACATGTTCCAGACGTGGGTCGCCCACAGCCATTTGTGGCGGTCAAAGCAGCGGAGCATGTACTCATGGTAGATGGCCTGGTATTCCTCGGTGTGATCACCGCGGCGGGGATGGCTGCTGTGCAGGTTCGGCATACCCTCGGCGCCGTACTCGCTGAAACCGAGCGCGCGGTTCGGGTAGCAGAGGTGGAAGAAGTCCATCCAGAGGTCGTTTAAAAAGAGGCCCGGCACGTACCAGCCCAGATACAGGTTCCAGCTGACGAGATCCGTGATATGCGCTACCGGGTTGAAGGGGCCGCACATCGCATAGCAGGCCAGCGTCGTCAGGCGGGTCTTGTCCATCTCATGGCAGAGATCGTTCAGCACATGATGGTTGTCGCGCATGTCGCGGTTGTCCTTTGTCGAGATCGTGATCTCGTTCGAGACGCCCCAGCAGACGATGCAGGCGTGGTTGTAGTTCTGGACGATCAGCTCCTTCATCTGGCTGATCGTGTTTTCACGGCCATTGGGCATGTGCTCGGAAATGTAGGGAATCTCAGCCCAGACGACCATGCCGGCCTCATCGCAGAGGTCGTAGAAGTACTGGTCGTGCTGGTAGTGCGCCAGACGGATCGTGTTCGCGCCCAGCTCCTTGATGAGCTGCATATCCTCGTCGTGCATCTCGCGCGTGATGGCATTGCCCAGACCCTTGCGGTCCTGATGGCGGGAGACGCCGTGCAGCGGATACGGGCGGCCATTGAGGAAGAAGCCCTGCTTGGGGTCAACCGAGAAGCTGCGCACGCCGAAGCGCTGACGTACCTCGTCCTGTACCTCGCCGTTCAGCACCAGACGCACCGCGCAGGTGTAGAGATACGGGTCGCGGACGCCGTCCCACAGGTGCGGGTGCTCCAGCGTGACCGTCGTGTCCCGGCCCTTGCCGGTCAGCACCTCGGCACCGGTGGCGTCGTAAATCGAGAACTCGACCTCGCCGTCGCCCTCCATCCAGGTCTTGACCTCGATGTCAGCGTTTGCGCCGTTGACAGTGGGCGTGATCTGCATGCCCGGGCCGCCGAGGTAACCCAGCGCGATGTGGTTCCGGTTGACGACCAGCAGGCTGACGTCGCGGTAGATGCCGCCGTAGAAGGTGAAGTCAGCCTTCTGTGGGTAGACGCGGTCATTTTTGCTGTTGTCCGCTTCCACGATCAGCTCATTGCTGTCGGCCAGCAGCGCCGTGACATCCGCGCGGAAGGTGGAGTAGCCGCCGTCGTGGCGGGTGACCTCCACCCCGTTCAGCGTGACCTTGGCGCTGGCATTCACGCCCTCAAACTGCAGCCAGATCTGTTGGGTATTCTTGTCAAAAGCGGGCGCCGCAAACCGCGTCTTGTAGATGCAGATGCCGCGCCAGTAGTCGTTGCCGCCGTCCTGGCCGTCGATGTTGTTCCAGGTGTGCGGCAGGTCCACGGCAGTGGTCTTACCGTCAGGGCCGGTGAACTGCCAGTTCTTCATCAGCTTGGTCGTACTTCGCATTGCGCCCTCCTGTGTTGTTTTTTACTGTATCTGTATTGTACAGAACTGTTAAATTTCTGGCAATATGTTTGCGAAAAGTGGTATTCCTGGCGGGATATTCGGTTTTTGGGGTACAAAAAAAGCCGCCCGCTCTTTGTACATCTTGCACAAAAAACAGGCGATATTTTTTCTTTCATCCCCTGGTGAGCGGCAGCACGATCTTGACGGCGAACAGCTCTCCGCGGGGCTCTGTCGCCATGGCGCCACTGTATTTCTGCACGACACGGCGGGCAACCTTCAGCTCATAGCTGTGGCGGCGTCCGTGGTCGGGCTGGCTGCCGGACAGCACCGGGCCGATGACGTTGATGACCGCGAAGCCCTGCCGCCTGCATACAAGCAGGTCGATCATGCGGCGGTCATTCTGCTGCTGGGCTGCAGCGTCGATGGCCTGGTCGAGCAGGTTCGAGAACAGCGCGTACAGGTCACCCGGCTCGATGGCCGCAAGGCAGGTGCCATCGGCCACGCAGTTCAGGCGGATGCGCTGGGCCTCACACAGCAGGCTCTTTTCGGTCAGGACGACGTCCAGCACCTCATTACCGGTGGCAGCGTTGGCGTCGTACATCCGGGCCGCCTGCTCGGCCTCGTCAAGGCTCTGCGCTGCGGCCTCGTCGGGCTGCAGGCGGCGCAGGTCGGCGATTTGAACCTTGAGCTCATGGCACTTGCGGTTGATGATCTGCACGTTCTGCCGTGCGATCTGGTACTGCTTGCGCTGGCGATCATACAGGAGGTTCAGTGCGTCCATCTCCTTCTGCATGGCCGCTTTTTTGAAAAGCTCGGTCTGTAAATAGAGCAGCGTCACGCAGTAAAACTGGGTCAGCATCGACGGTGCGACTACCGCCGATGGCTGCAGCCCGACGCGCAGACTGGTTTGCAGGGCAAAAAACTGAAAGACGAATATCGCGCCCAGAAGTCCGGCACTGCCCAACTGGCGAGGGCCGATGTGGTAGATGCCGTCCTCCGGCATCGTGCGCGCCATGGTATACCGGACCGTCACACAGCAGGCAATGGTAAAGCCCAGCTGCCCCAGCAGCATCGGCGTGCTGTGCAGCGGCAGATGGCGCATTCCAAGCGCCTTCGCCGTCCAGATCAGAACGCGCCACAGCTCATAGGCCGACTCCGTCGTCAGGACGATCCAAATGCTGCAATATGCGCTGGCCGACCAGTCCAGCAACGTGCAGAGATGGGTTGACACCGCAGCCCAGATGAAATAACCGCCGTAAATCACCAGCAGCATCGCCGACTTGGCGTGGCCGCTGTTGGCCCAGATGATGACCTGCGCAAACGGCACTGCCGCGATAAAATTCAGGGCGGTGCGCATGGTAAAATTCCTGCGTTTTTTCAGCGGCAGCCAGTAGGCCAGCTCCGCACCGCACAGGCCGACAGCACAAATCACCCATGTCAGAAGTGTATCCACCTACAGCGCACCCCCGACATAGGCCGCCAGCGCGGCCAGAAAAGCCGTGCGCTGGCGACGACTGATCTCCAGCCGCTCCAGCCGTTCCTCCCCCACCTGCACCAGATCATCCTGCACGCCCCTGACGTGGCGCAGGTTGACCAGATAGCACTGGTTGCAGCGCGCAAAGTGGTAGGCAGCCAGATCCTTTTCGGCCTTCAGCAGACTGCCGCGCACCGACCAGGTATCCGTGGCCGTGTGGTAGTGCAAAAGGCGGTCCCGCGTTTCCAGATAAAGGATGTCGTCGGTATCCAGCAGCTGCACCCCGCCGCTGACCTGCAAGGCCACCTGCCCGCCGCGGCGGCGCCGGATGCGCTGCAAGGCGCGCTCCAGCTTGGTGCTGAACTGGTAGTAGCTGACGGGCTTGAGCACAAAGTCGAGCGCGTCGACCTCATACCCGCGGATGGCATACTGTGCCATGTTGGTGACGAACACGAGCACCACATCCGGGTCCTGCCTGCGGATGCGCTCCGCCGTCGGCATACCGCCGAGCGTTGGCATCTCAATATCCAGAAAGATGATGTCAAACCCGGGGCGGTACGGCTCCACAAGCTGTGCTCCGTCCGAGAAGGCGGTCACGTCCAGCTGGTGTCCGCTCTCCTGCGCATACTGCGCGATGAACCCGCAGAGCTGCGCCCGCATGGTGTCGTTGTCCTCGACCACGGCGATTTGCGCCATCTGCTGTGCCTCCTTTCCTGCATAAGTCTGTCTATTGCATATATATTTATTATGGCAAAAGACAGCAAAAAAAGCAACACCTTTGCAGGAAAAGGTGCTGCCGTTATGATAATTTTTATACCAGCATGACGAGTGTGCCCGCGACAAGCATGGCCAGACCTGTCAGAGCCTTTCTGCTCAGGCGCTCATGGAACACGATGTAGGAGAACAGCACCGTGACCAGAATGCTCAGCTTATCGATAGGCGCGACGAGGCTGGCCGGGCCGAGCTGCAGCGCTTTGTAATAGCACAGCCAGCTGGCACCCGTCGCCAGGCCCGACAGACAGATGAAGCCAAGCTCATTTTGGGGCACCGCCTTCACCTGGCCCTGTTTGCCCTGCACAAACACCATGACCCACGCCATGATGAGCACCACGCCGGTGCGCAGCGCCGTACCGAGATTGGACTCGACCCCGGTGATGCCGACCTTGCCCAGGATCGAGGTCAGTGCCGCAAAAATGGCCGAACCGAACGCCGCCAACATCCAGCCGTTTTCCTCTTTCTGGACGCCGCCCTTTTTCTCGATCATCAGGAACGTGCCGGCGGCGATCAGCACAACGCCGATGCCCCTGGTCAAGGTCACACCCTCGCCCAGCAGCAGTGCAGCCAGCAAGATCGTCATGACCGTGCTGCTCTTGTCGATGGGCACAACCTTATCGATCGGCCCGCGCTGCAAGGCATAAAAATAGCACAGCCAGCTGACACCCGTAGCCAGCCCCGACAGCCCCAGGAATACCAGACTTCTGGCCGGGATGCTGGCAATCGTCCCCTGTGAGCCGACCACAAACACCATGACCCACGCAAAAATCAGCACAATGATCGTGCGGATGGCCGTGGCCACGGTGGAATCCGTTTTGCGAATACCGCATTTTGCCAGAATGGATGTCAGACCTGCGAACAGCGCAGAGCCGACTGCGTACAATAACCACATACAAATCGCCTCATTTAGCACTATTGTACGCGCTTTGCCAGTCTTGTGCAACCTGCTTTTGTACAAATCACGTTTTTACGCAAAAGCCGCACCCCTGTCTCTGCGCAGGGTGCGGCTTCGTACTTATTCGCTCAATTCATGCGCCAGCAGATAGAGCATGGCGGCGGCCACGATAAACCCGAAGGCGTACAGCTTGCCGGGCAGCGTGTTGAGAGCCCCGGCATAGATGCCGATGAACGGGATGTGCGCCGTGACCGTGCCCAGCACGCCGGCGTACTCGACCTTCAGCGGGTCGGGTTCGGCGTTGGCGTCGCCCTTGGTGACAAGCTCGCCCTCGACGATGTGGTTTTCCACAAGGCGGTGGATCACGACGATGCTGCCGCTCCGGTAGGCGACGATCTCGCCGGGCTGCAATTTCTCCGGTGCAGCGGGCTGCACCAAGACAACGCTGTGCACCGGGATGGCCGGATCCATGCTGCCGCTGACGACTGATGAACACCTGCCGCGGTGTGCAGCAGGTGTTCATCAATCGTCAGCGGTCCGGCTCACAGTCGAGGATCGACGGGATGTCCGTCCAGCGGTCTGCCTCGGCGGTGTAACGCTCATGCAGCCAGGCGACGGCCTTATCCAAGCCCGCCTGGTCGCCGTCAAACAGCTGCGTCTCGATCTTTTCCTCGGCGGTATGCTCGATGCTCCACGGGCCGGGCCAGACCTCGGCACAGAGGGCCTCGCGCTTTTTCTTGCCGCTCTCGTCGCTCGGGTCGGGCACCTTGATTGGGGTGATGACATAGCGCATACCGCCCTCTGCCCCGGAATACGGGTTGCCGTTGTGGAACCAGTGATAGATCGGGAATGCGTCAAGCATGGTCGGCACCTCTTTTTGCACAAATAAAAATACCCCGAAGCGAAACGCCTCGGGGTATCTTGGAGCGGGATACGAGTCTCGAACTCGCCACCTACTGCTTGGGAAGCAGTCACTCTACCGGATGAGCTAATCCCGCATCAGTGACTGCTATTATAGCGCAAATCAGGTAGGTTGTCAAGGGGGCAAGTTGGCGGCAACGGCAAAGCGGCAGAGCCCCTCACCTTTATATCATACTGAACAAATCCACCTGGCTCGTTTCGGGCAGACTGCCCAAAGCGCCGACGGCGCGGAGCTTGTCAAAAACAGACTGCGCCACACCGCTGGCCTGCTGCAATTCCTCCACCGAGATATACTCCTGCCCGTGCATCGTGGCCTGTTCCAGCGCAACGGCGGCGGCATCACCCAAACCGCGGATGGCCGTGAACGGCAGACGCACCTTGCCGTCCTCAACCACGTACTTGCTGGCGTAGCTCCTGCCCAGCTCGATGGGCAAAAACTCGCAGCCGCGCTGCAGCATTTCGTTTTCCAGCTGCAGGCTGACCAGCGCGTCATCGTCCTTGGCGGTGCGCTCGTCCTTGGGGATCTTTTCGTTGTCGCGCAGGTGCTGCTTCGCCACACGGACGCCGCCCACGGCGGCCTCGTAGTCAATATCCGCGCCGCGCACCGTGAAGTACACCGCGTAGAAGATGGCCGGGTGGTAGACCTTGAACCACATCAGGCGGATGGCCGCCATCAGGTAGGCCACGGCGTGGGCCTTGGGGAACATATACTTGATCTTGCGGCAGGATTCAATATACCAGTCTGGCACATCGTGCTCGCGCATGGCTTCCTCCCACCCGGGCTTGAAGCCGCCCTTGGCGACTTTGCCCTTACGCACGGCCTCCATGATGTCGAACGACATCTTCGGCTCCAGTCCCTTGCGCAGCAGGTACAGCATGATGCTGTCACGGCAGCCGATGACCTCCGCAATCGTGCAGGTGCCCGAGCGGATCAGCTCGTCGGCGTTGCCGGTCCAGACGTCGGTGCCGTGGGACAGGCCGGAGATTTGGATCAGCTCGGAGAAATTCTTCGGCTGGGCGTCCAGAAGCATCTGGCGCACGAAGTTCGTGCCCATCTCGGGGATGCCGAACGTGCCGGTCTTGGAGCCGATCTGCTCCTCTGTCACGCCGAGGGCCTCGGGGCTGGTCAGCAGACTGTAGACCTTCTCGTCGTTCATCGGGACGGAATCAATCGGAATGCCGGAGTATTCCTCAAAGAACTTGTAGAAGGTCGGCACATCATGGCCCAGCTCATCCAGCTTGAGCAGCGTATCGTGCAGGTATTTAAATTCAAAGTGGGTCGTCAGCAGACCGCCCTTGACGTCGTCCGCCGGGTGCTGGATGGCGCAGAAGTCGTAAATGTCGAAGGTATCCGGCACAACGACCATGCCGCCGGGGTGCTGACCCGTCGTGCGCTTGACGCCGGTGCAGCCCATGACAAGGCGGTTTTCCTCGGCGCGGTTGACGGTCTTGCTGCGCTCCTCGAGGTACTTTTTGACGTAGCCGTAGGCGGTCTTATCCTGCAGACCGGAGACCGTGCCCGCCTTGAACACGTTTTCCTTGCCGAACAGTTCCTCGGTGTAGCGGTGGACGTGGGACTGATACATGCCCGAGAAGTTCAGGTCAATATCAGGCTCCTTGTCGCCGTAGAAGCCGAGGAAGGTCTCAAACGGGATGTCGTGGCCCTCGACGATCATCGGCTTGCCGCAGACAGGGCAAGTCTTGTCTGGCAGGTCGAAGCCGTCAAAGTGTACGCCGTCGTTGATCCACTCGCTGTGCTTGCAGTTGGGGCACAGATAGTGCGGCGGCATCGAGTTTACCTCGGAAATGCCGGAGAAGTGCGCGACGGCGGATGAGCCGACGGAGCCGCGGCTGCCGACCTGATAGCCGCCCGCATTGGAGTAGGCCACCAGACGCACGGCAATGACGTACAAAACGGCGTAACCGTGGCCGCAGATGGAGTCCAACTCCTTTTTCAGCCGCTTTTGCAGCACGTCGGGCAGCGGGCTGCCGTAGTCGCGCGCCGCGTGCTTCCAGGTGTCGTCGCGCAGCTCCTGTTCCGCGCCCGGGATGCTGGGCGGGTAGGTGCCCTTGGGGATGGCGCGCAGGTTGTTGTCGATGGTCGCGGCGATCTTGTTGGGGTTCGTCACCACAATTTCATACGCCTTTTCCTGCGGCAGATAGCTGAAATCCTCCAGCATATCGGGCGTGGTGCGGAAGTAGAGCGGGGCCTGGTTGTCCGCGTCCTTGAAGCCGTTGCCGGCCTGCAGAACAGCGCGGTAGATCCAGTCCTCCGGCTCCTGAAAGTGGGAGTCGCCCGTGGCGACAACCGGCTTATGCAGGTCCTCACCCAGCTTTATGACGGTGCGGTTGAAGTTTTTGATGGCCTCGATCGAGTCCACCTGCCCGTTGCGCACCATGAATTCATTGTTGCCGAGCGGCTGCACTTCGAGATAATCGTAATAATCGGCAATGCGGAGCAGCTGTTCGTAGGGCTGACCGGCCACGATCGCCCTGTAAAGCTCACCTGCTTCACAGGCCGGGGAGAGCAGCAGGCCCTCGCGGTACTGGTTCAGCAGGCTGCGCGGCACGCGCGGTTTCTTAAAGAAATACTGCGTGTGGGCGGCGCTGACAATGCGGTAGAGGTTCTTTAAGCCCACCTGATTCTGCACCAATATAATAAGGTGGTAGTATTTCTTTTTCAGCACCTCTTTGTTGCCGCCGAGACCGGTGTTGATAGACTCCACCGTATGGATTCCCTTTTCCTCGAGGTCGGTCAGCATGACCTCATAGATGCGGGCCAGCGCCATGGCGTCATCGACGGCGCGGTGATGGTTGAAGGGCGGGATCTCGAGGTGCTTGTTGATGGTGTCCAGCTTATAGTTGCGCAGCCCCGGAAAGAGTGCCTGCCCCATCGGCAGTGTATCGATATAGGTGTTCTCGTCCCAGCTGACGCCCGCCTTCTCCCCTGCCTTGCGGATGAACAGCATATCAAAGCTGTGGGCGTTATGGGCCACAAGAATGTTGTCCCCGCAAAATTCTTTAAAAGCGCGGATGGCCTCCTCGGGCGTCGGGGCGTCGGCGACCATGGCATCGTTGATGCCGGTCAGGTCAACGACCTTCTGCGGGATCGGCTTGCCGGGGTTGACGAAGGTGCAGAACTTCTTTTCCTCGTTGATCTTGCCGTTTTCAACATAGACTGCGCCTATCTCGGTCAGGCGTTCGGTGTTGGAGTCGAGACCCGTCGTCTCGGTATCAAAGACGACGAACGAGCCGGAGAGCGGCATCTCGGCGCTGCCGTAGACTGCGGGGATCATGTCATCGACGAAGTAGGCCTCACAGCCGTAAATCAGTTTAAAGTTCGGGTCTGTTTCGTGGATGGCATCGGTGGCCAGCATCGCTTCGGGGTAGCCCTGGCAGACGCCGTGGTCGGTGATGGCAATGGCGCGGTGGCCCATGCGGTGAGCCAGACGCACGATCTTGCCGGGGTCGTTGAAGCCGTCCATCGAGCTGGACTTGGTGTGCAGGTGCAGCTCGACGCGCTTTTCGCCGTCGGGCGCGGTATCCTGGCGCTGCTCACGCTCGACCTGCAAAACGTCGTAGGGCATGATGACAAAGTCATGCTCGTACTTGTCGTACATATAGTTGCCGCGGACGATGAGGGTCGTTCCGGGCTTGAGGCCCTCCCACTTGGACATATCCGCGCCTTCTTCCCCCATGACCTTGAGGTTGACGGAGCCGGAGTAGTCGGTGATGGAGGTAAAATAAATCTTGCGGCGGCTGCCCTTGACCTCGGTAGCAAAGACGTCGCCCCAGACCGTGACCTTGCCGCCGTCGCCCAGATCATTGAGGCGGCGGGTGTCGGTGGGCTTGAACTGCTTGCCGTAGAACAGCTTGACCGGCTTGTTCGTGAGGGCGAGACCTTCAATCGTAAAGTCGGGCGGTGTCTCCTTGGCCTCGAACTTGACAACGGGGGCCTTCTCCTGCAGGTACTGCTCAAACTCCTCCTCGGTGCGCGCCTTACCGGAATCGGTCAGGCGGACAACGGGCAGACTTCCTGTGCGCTCCTGGATCATCTCGGCCAGCACGCGGGGCAGCTCGACGCTCTCAAGGATCTGGCGGCCCGCGCTGACGTGGACCGTGATGCCGTCCTCGCCAAAGGTGACGGGCTCGGACTTATCGAGGAAGCCGTTGACCGGCATTCCCTTTTCTTTCAATTCCTCGATCATCAGGCGCACGGCCTCGGGGGTGATGTTCGGGTAGGCAAAGTAGCTGCGGACTTGCAGCTCATACCCGGCGAATACCTCGGCAAGGGACGCACAAAGACGCCCGCACAGCGCCTGATCCAGAGGTTCAGCACTGCGCAGGCAGATGACGACCTGTCTTTTTGTGCGGTAAAGCTCCACACGGTCCACAAGCACACTGCCGAACGCCGCGCAGAACTGCTGGTCCGCCGTAAACTGCGGCCAGACCTGGGTGACAAATGGTTTCAAAGGATTCGTACCTCAATAAATGGGTGGCAATTCTTGTAGAGGGCGGCGTCCTCGACGCCCCGCGGGCAGATGCAAGCATCCGCCCCTACGAGGGTTGGCTTCCCCCTCGGGGGAAGCTGTCCGCGAAGCGGACTGATGAGGGCGAAGTTGCCGGGCATTACCCGCAAACGGATTGCCGAGGACAGCTTGCCCCTCATCCGGCCCTGCGGGGCCACCTTCCCCCAAGGGGGAAGGCTTTATGGGTTACATCTTATGAATTTCTTCCAGCAACTGGCCGACAATATCGCCCTTGAGCATACGGATCTTCTCGCCGCGGATGAAAAGCAGGGCCTCGTCCTGACCGCCGGCAATGCCGATGTCGGCGTCGGATGCCTCGCCGGGGCCGTTGACAACACAGCCCATAATAGCGATCTTGAGCGGCTTCTTAAAGCCCTCGTCCCGCAGACGCGCCTCGACCTCGTTGGCGATCTCGATCATCGGGTACTGGGTGCGGCCACAGGTCGGGCAGCTGATGATCTCGGGACCGGCGACGGCGTAGCCCGCCGCGCGCAGGATGTCATACCCGGCGTAGACCTCGTTCTCGGGTTCATCGGTCAGACTGACGCGCAGCGTGTCGCCGATGCCCTCCATCAGCAGACCGCCGATGCCCATACCGGACTTGATGAGGCCCATGCGGTTGCCGCCGGCCTCGGTCACGCCGACGTGCAGGGGGTAGTCCGTCTGGCCGGCCAGCAGACGGTACGCCGCCATCATGCGGGGCACGTTGCTGGATTTAATCGAAATAACGATATTATCAAAGTCGTATTTTTGCAGCAGCCGCACATGGTACATGGCGCTCTCCACCATGGCCTCGGGCACGGGAGCGCCGTACTTGGCCAGGATGTGCTTTTCGAGGCTGCCGCCGTTGACGCCGATGCGGATGGGCACATTTCTGGCGTTGCAGGCGTCGGCCACAGCCTTGACGCGGTCATCATCCCCGATGTTGCCGGGGTTGATGCGAATTTTGTCCGCACCGGCATCCAGCGCTGCAAGCGCGGCGCGGTAGTCAAAGTGGATGTCCGCCACAACGGGGATGTCCACCTTCTCTTTAATGGCAGCCACGACGGCGGCGTCCGCCGGGGTGGGCACGGTCACGCGGACGATCTGGCAGCCCGCCTTGGCGACGCGCTCTGCCTGGGCCACGTTGCCCGCAATATCCTTGACGGGCACATTCAGCATCGTCTGGACGGCAATGGGGTTCGTGCCGCCGATTTTAATGCTGCCGATCTTGACTTCTTTTTTTAATTGACGCTGCATCGTAGTTCTCCTTATAAGAATCGTGAAATATCGTGCATCGTGACCAGAATCATCAGCCACACCAGCGCCACCGTACCCGCCGTGTTGATCACGCCCTGCACGCGGGGCGGCACAGGATGGCCGGTCAGACCCTCCCACGCAAGGAACAGCAGCTTGCAGCCGTCCAGCGCCGGGATGGGCAGCAGGTTAAAGATGCCGACGTTGATGGTCAGCAGAGCCAGCAGGGACAGTACCTCCCGCCAGCCGTAGTGCACGGCCTGGTTGACCGCCGACACCGTGCCGAGAGGGCCGGACAGTTCCTCCACGCCCACCTTGCCGGCGAGCAGGTCAAAAAAGCTGCCCAGAATAGCCCTGCTGTAGTAAATATACATATCGCAGGTCATGACAATGACGTGCCGCAGGTCCCTTTTCATCGGCTCTACGCGGAAATCCATGCCGTACAGCACATTGCCGTCCGCGTCGCGCGTCGGGGTGAAGGTCACATCCTGCAGCTCCAGGACCTCGCTGCCGCGCAGGACCACCACGTTGCAGGTTTCCTCCTCACCGGTGTAAAACATATCGGTTATGTCGTAGAGCGTCCAGCAGGGGTTGCTGCAAATCTGCAAAATCGTGTCGCCCTCCTGCAGGGCTGCGGAGCTTGTGGCGTTCTCGCTGAAATCCGCAATCGTCGTGCTGCCGACCTTGCCCATGGTAAGGACGAGCACCAACAGCACCGCGACGCCGAGGATAAAGTTCATCAGCGCACCGCAGAGCGTGACAAAAAAGCGCTGCCAGGCGGTGGCATCCTCAAATTTCTGGCCGCTGACGACCAGCGGGAAAAGCGTGGTTTTGCGGGGCTTCGGGGCGGGCGGCGGTGCGCTCTCCCCGCTCTCGTCCTCCTCGTCGTCCTCCCCGTCAGGCAGGGGGCTGAACAGATTATAGCCGCCCAGCGGCAGCAGGCGGACAGAATAGGTCGTTCCGTCACGGGTCGTGGACCACAGGCGCGGGCCAAAGCCGATGGAAAATTCCTCGACATGGATACCGCAATGGCGCGCCGCCATAAAGTGGCCCAGCTCATGCACCAGAATGACGCTGCCAAACACGAGCAGCGATGCCAGCCCGGTCAGCAATGCAGTCATAGGCACCTCACAAGTAAAGTATTGGACGTAGAGCTGTAGGGGCCGGGCATGCCCGGCCCGCGCGTGTATGGCAGGCAGGAGTCTGCCGGAAAGCTGAGGGCCGCACATGTGCGGCCCCTACCGGGCAGTTCCAATCAGATATGCGCCTCCACATAAGCGCGGGCCATGCGGTCACACTCGTGGACATCGGCAAGCGTGTAGTCGCCGCCGAAGGAATCACTGTCGACGATGCCCTCGACCAGGCGGCCAATGTCCAGGAAGCCGATCTCGTCGCGCAGGAAGTGCGCGACGGCGGCCTCGTTCGCACCGTTGGCGGCGCAGGGAGCCAGACCGCCCTTGCGGATAGCCTTTTTGCAGGCTTTGAGGCAGCGGAAGGTCTCGTCGTCCGCCGTTGCAATGCTCAGCTTGGTCAGCGCGGTGAAGTCCAGCTCCGGCACGGGACTGGGCAGACGCTCGGGCCAGGTCAGCGCATACTGGATGGGAATGCGCATGTCGGGCACACCGAGCTGCGCAATGATCGAATGATCCGCAAACTGCACGGCGGAGTGGATGATGCTCTCACGCTGGACGACGATCTGAATCTTATCCTCGGGCAGACCGAACAGCCACGCGGCCTCGATCAGCTCCAGACCCTTGTTCATCAGGGTCGCAGAATCAATCGTGATTTTGGCGCCCATATTCCAGTTCGGGTGCTTGAGCGCGTCGGCCTTCGTCTTGGTGCGCAGCTGCTCGGTGGTCATGCCGAAAAACGGGCCGCCGGAGGCTGTCAGCAGGATCTTCTCCAGCGTTTTGGCGCTGTGCTGATCCTGCAAGCACTGGAAAATAGCGCTGTGCTCGCTGTCCACGGGCAGCAGGTGGACGCCGTGCTTTTTGACAGCATCGGTCACAAGATGGCCGCCCGTGACAAGGCTTTCTTTGTTGGCCAGCGCCAGGTCGTGGCCGCTCTCAATCGCGGCCAGCGAGGCGTCGAGGCCCGCAATGCCGACAACGGCGTTCAGCACCGTGCCCGCGCCGTCCATACAGGCCAGCGCGCGCAGCCCCTCCGCGCCCTTGAGCAGCTTCGGCGCGTCGGCCTGCCCGGCCAGCGCGGCGGAGAGCTTGTCAAACGCGGCGGGGTCGGTGACGGCGACGTACTTCGGGTGGAACTCCGCGATCTGCGCCAGCAGCTTATCGACGCTGGAATTGGCGGACAGGCCGAACACCTCATAGCCGTGCATACGGCAGACGTCCAGGCTCTGGGTGCCGATGGAACCCGTGGAGCCCAAAAGTGTGATGACTTTACTCATTTTTACGATTCCTCACAGCAGATAGAAGAAGTAGCGTACCGCGATGGAAACAAAGGGCGCGATGAACATGACGCTGTCAAAGCGGTCCAGAATGCCGCCGTGCCCCGGGAAGATCGTGCCGTAATCCTTGATGCCGACCTGGCGCTTGACGGACGACGCGAACAGGTCACCCAGAATGCCCAGCACCGACGCCACGGCACCCATGCCCAGCAGCACCAGATAATGCTTCGGCTGCATCTGAATGCTGATGACGTTGTATTTGGCCGACAGCAGCGAGTAGACGAGCGTCAGCACACAGCCCGCAGCCATGCTGCCCAGCACGCCGCCCACAGCGCCCTCCACGGTCTTGTGGGGGCTGACGATAGGAGCCAGCTTGTGCCTGCCGAACGCACGGCCCGCAAAGTAGGCCGCGGTGTCGCCGCCCCAGGCAAAGCAGAGGATCAGCAGGATGAAATAAATTGCGTCATAGCGATATTCTGCGAAGGGCAGCATCCGCTTTAAGTGGATGAGCGAGTAGAAGCAGAACGTGATGACGCCCGAGAAGTAGACAAACCCCGTCAGCTTACCGAAATCCAGTGTTTTGACGTGGGCGATCTGACAGACGTTGTAGAACAGCACCGTCAAAAAGGCCGCGGGCAGCAGCAGGCCGCGCACCATCTGCGATGTGCTCAGCATGACCAGCAGCGTCAGCGGCACAGCGGCGGCATAGAGATACCACTGCTTTTTGCCAAAGCCCATAGCGGAAAAAACCTCATGGATGGCAATCAGGCAGACGGCACTTAATACCAAGTCAAACAGGAAGGTGTCAAAAAACGCCAGCACAACGGCCAAAACGCCCAGGCCGACAGCGGCGGTGATGATGCGGGTCTTCATAAACGGTGGTTTCCTTTCGCGGAATCGTTTTATTCAATGATGCAATAACAGCCTATGCGGGCGTGTCGCATGACATGCCCGCACAGGCTATCGTTCATGGAGAGATCAGACCTCCATGATCTCCTTGTTCTTGTCGGCGCAGGTGTCGTCGATCAGCTTGACATATTTGTCGGTCAGCTTCTGGGCCTCTTCCTCCAGCTTCTTCTGGTCGTCCTCGGTGAGCTCGCCGGCCTTCTTCATGGCCTTGAACTTGTCCATGGCGTCGCGGCGGATGTTGCGCACGGCAGTCTTGGCATCCTCGCCCTGCTTCTTGACATCCTTGGTCAGCTGCTTGCGGCGCTCCTCGGTGGGGGCCGGGAACACCAGACGGATGACCTGGCCGTCATCAATGGGGTTGATTCCGATGTCGCTGGTCTGGATGGCCTTGGAGATGGGCTTGAGCATCGAGCGGTCCCACGGGGAGATGGTCAGGATGCGGGCCTCGGCGACGGCGACAGCCGCGATCTGCTGGATGGGCGTGGGGCTGCCGTAGTAATCGACCGTGACCTTTTCCAGAATGGCTGGGTTGGCGCGGCCTGCGCGGATGGAGGCCAGCTCATGGATGAGATGGTTGACACTGGCATTCATTTTTTCTTCATAGGGTTTCGTCGTGCTGCTCATAGTGAAATTCTCCTTATTTTAAGATAGTATAGGGGGAAAATATGAATTTTTCAATTTGTGCTTTTGCGTGTTATTCCCTGACCAGGGTACCGACGCTTTCGCCCTTGACAGCCTTGGCAATGTTGGCGGGCTGGCCCAGATCGAACACGAGGATGGGCAGACCGTTGTCGCGGCAGAGGGTCGCGGCGGTGGAGTCCATGACGGCCAGGCGCTCATCCAGCACGCGGGTGAAGGTCAGCGTGTCGTAGCGCACGGCGTCGGCGTACTTGTGGGGGTCCTTGTCATAGACGCCGTCGACCATCGTGGCCTTGAACATAGCGTCCGCGCCGATCTCCAGCGCGCGCAGGGCGGAGGCCGTGTCGGTGGAGAAGATCGGGTTGCCGGTGCCGCCGCCGAACACGACGATCTTGCCGCTTTCCAGCGCGGCAATGGCCTTATCGCTTGTGAAGCACTCGGCGACCTGCGGCATGAAGGAGCTGGTCATGACGACGGCGTCCACGCCCTGCTGGCACAGCGCGTCCTTGACAGCCAGCGCGTTCATAACGGTGGCCAGCATACCGATCTTGTCGGCGTCCATGCGGTCCATTTTGCCGCTGGAGCGTCCGCGCCAGAAGTTGCCGCCGCCCACGACGATGCCGATCTGGGCACCGAGGTCGTGCGCAGCCTTGATGCCCGCGCAGATGGAGGCGATGGTCTCCTCATCAAAGCCCGTGCCCTTGGGGCCGGACAAAGCCTCGCCGCTGACCTTCAGAAGAATACGTTTATACTGAATTGCCATAAAAAACACCACCTGTAGTTATTTTGGCGGTCCGCTGTGCCGTGCAGGCATAGTAAACCATTCTTTTTGTATAACATTTTACAATAATTTGGGCCTAAAGTAAAGCGGTGTGGAAAAAAAATGAGGCTGCCCGTCTCCTTAAAGCCTTCCCCTGTGGGGAAGGTGGCCCCGCAGGGCCGGATGAGGGGCAGGTTTGCCGCAGCGATCCGTTTACGGGCAACAGAGGCAATGTTTCCCCTCATCAGTCAGCGGGCGGGGTCGCTGACAGCTTCCCCCGAGGGGGAAGCCATGCAGCAAAAAAGCGCCGCCCCCTTCCAAGAACAGCGCTTTTACTTACTGCATCGAAGTATCCGCTACCAGAACCGCCAGCTCCCGGCGTATCAGTCTGCGGCGGTTCTGCCGATCAGCGAGACGCTCGGTGGGCGAGGTCAGCACCATGCCGTCAAGCGGCGGCGCGGCGGGCAGCGTGAACTGCAAACTCATACCCGGCCCCTCCCCTACGGTCAGCGCCCAGCCCATGGCGCTTGTGTAAGCGGCAACCAGCGGCAGGCCCAGCCCGCCCGCGTGGAGCAGGCGTTCGCTCCATTGCCCCTCGGTCAGCAGGGCGGCGGCATCGGGCGGCAGACCCGGGCCGTTGTCCCTGTAGCAGAGCCTGCCCGGCGTGCAGAGCAGCATAATGTGCGCCGCACGGTCCGCGGCCAGTGTGTTGGAGACAAGGTTCGTCAGCAGACCGTTGAGCAGCGAGACATCCCCCGTCGTGGGCAGCACGTCCAGCCCGTCGGCCTGCAGCGTCACGGTAAAGGGCAGCGCGTACTGCGCGGCCTCCTCCTGTAAAATACTGCAAAATTCCCGCAGCTGCCCCAGCAGGTCGATGGGCTGCGGCTCACAGGTGCCGTGCAGCAGCGCCGCCGTGGCGGCATCCGACGCCTGGTCCCCCAGCCGCCGCAGGCAGATCAGCTGCGCCTGCAATTCCTCGAGCAGCGGCATCAGCTCGGCGCGCTCTGCCGGGTTTACCGCGTGCTGCAAGCGGTCCTGCAATACCTCAAAGGCGTTCTCCATGCTGTCAAACGAGCGCCGGAACCGCCCGCGCAATCCCCCGCGCAAGGCCAGCAGTGCTGTATCCTCGTTCCTTCTGTCCATGGAAAACGCCTTCTTTCCTAATTTATACAGTCGGTTCCAGTCGGCGGCGCAGCTCCTTGAGCAGCCCCTCAAACAGTTGCCCGTTGGAGAGCACGCCGTTTTCCGGGCGGCCGCAGCGCAGGCAAAGTCCGCGGTACGGCTCCGCACCGCGCTTGGACATGCCCGCCGACATCCGGTTCAGCGCCGAGGTCACAGTGCCGATCTCGATGTTCTCCTCCGACGCGACATACTGCTGCAAATCGCCGATCTTCTGCGGGCGCTCCGCGTACAGCGCGTAGAGCAGCATCCGCTCGGCATAGCGGTAGCCGTTCAGTGTGGACCGCGCACCGAAGTCATCCAGCACATCCTCACAGCAGCGGCGCAGGTGGTAGAGCCGATGCTCGTCGTCCGTTGTGCCCATGCGGTAGATCTCATCGAAAAGATTCTTCATCCCGTAGGGGCGCAACATGATCCGGTACTGGGCAAACAGGCCCAGCGCCTTGCGCGCAGCGGTTTCCTCCGGCACGGGCACCAGCACAAGGACTGCCGGCTCCGGGTCCGGCTGCATCGTGCTGATCTCCTGCAAGATCTGCGTCACGGACGGCTTGGTCAGCAGGGCGTCGAGCACAAGCACCTGCGGGCGAAGGCCGCCGTGCAGCAGCTCCAGTACCTCCTGCCCCGTCGATGCAATGGCCGCGGCGCGAACCTCGTCCCCATGGGTCCGGGCGAACAGCCGCATGGAATCGCGATCCATGCGGGAGCTGAACGCAAACAGTGCCACCACGGCGGAGGTCCGGGGCAGCCTGAGCGCCTCTCTCTGCTTTTGTCCGGCTGCTTCCGGACGGTCATGCAACAACACCGCCATGTCAGCCCACCTTCGATCCACAGAGGTCATGCAGTACCGCGGAGGTATGCGCAGGCTCCACGGCGTTTTCGTACAGGAAACGGGTCAGCATCCCCGCGCGCTCCTCCTCTATCTCACACAGCATACACGCTGCCGCCCGTGCCCCGTCGCGCTGGACAGTGATGACAAACGCATCCGCCTCCTGTATCAGCGTATAGGTCACGGTTCCGGCGCATTGCAGGTCATCCAGCGCAGAAAGCTCCCGCCGGTAGCTTGCAATCAGCTTGCCTTGCATAAAGTTTCCTCCCCACATAGGTTGAATTCTTGTACCTTTAATGAGAATACTATAATTCAACCCACGCGCAGGATTCAATCCACATTGCCTATACGTTTTTATACGGGCGCTGCAAGATTTGTACCATTATAGCACTATATAAAGAGAAGCGCAAGATGCAGGCGGAATTGCACCTGTTACAATATAAATTCGTATGTTACAGGATATGTCCGGCGCTTGCAAACAAAATCTGCATTACCCCCTTGACTTTTTGGCAGAAAAGAGGTACACTTATCAAGTCGAAATGACATGGGCCTGTAGCTCAGTTGGGAGAGCGTTCGGTTCGCATCCGAGAGGTCAAGGGTTCGAATCCCTCCAGGTCCACCATATTGTGCAAATCCGAACTCAATCTTCTTCGTGAAGCATTGTTTCGGGTTTGTTTTTGTTTTAGAGGGTGCGGATCCGTCCGCATCCTCTTTTTTCGGTGTATCCGGTATAGCCTGGCGCGGCTGTACCTCTCTGATGTTTTCTTTTTAACAGGCAGTATTGACATTTGCTGTGCAAATGGTTATAATTAGAACTGTTCTATTTGTGTCTTGCAAAGGAGTGATGCAGTTGCTGCCCATATTGAGCTACGTACAGCACTACAAAAAGTACCATGCAGCGCGGTTTGAGGCTGCTTCCGTACAGTACGGGCTGAACCAGCTGGAAATTGACATCCTGCTGTTTCTGCACAACAATCCAGACTGCCGCACGGCCAGCGACATCTGCCGCTACCGCGGTCTGGCAAAATCCAATGTATCGGCGGCGGTGGAGCGGCTGCGCGCACGCGGCGTGCTGACGGTCTCCCCTGCGCCGGACAACCGCCGCCAGCGGCTGCTGGGCTTTGCGCCCGATGCCCTGCCGATGGTCGCGGTACTGGCGGACATCCAGCGCTGCAGCTTGGAGCCGCTGTTTGCGGGCTTTACGGCGCAGGAGCAGCAGACGCTGCAGGACTATCTGCGCCGCATGGATGCAAACCTCCTGCGGGAGCTGAACAAGGAGTAAGAATATGACCTATCTGGTAGCATTCATAGTCTGCTTTATTGCGGGCATCGGCGCGGGACTGGGCACAGGCTTTGCGGGTATGAGCGCCGCGGCGATCATCAGCCCGATGCTCATCACTTTTTTGGGGATGGACCCCTACATGGCCGTGGGCATTGCGCTGGCCAGCGACGTGCTGGCGAGTGCGATCTCTGCCTACACTTACGGCAAAAACGGCAACCTGGACATTAAAAACGGCGCGGTCATGATGGCGTCGGTGCTCTGTTTCACGCTGGTTGGCAGCTATGTGGCCAGCCTCGTGCCCGGCACAACGATGGGCGGTTTCTCAACGTTCATGACGCTGCTGCTTGGCGTCAAGTTCATCGTGCGGCCCGTCATGACGACCAAGAGCGCGATGAACGCCGTCAGCGTACAGAAGCGGTTCGCGCAGTCGCTGCTCTGCGGCGCGGGCGTGGGCTTTATCTGCGGGTTCATCGGCGCGGGCGGCGGCATGATGATGCTGCTGCTTTTGACCTCCGTGCTGGGCTACGAGCTGAAAACTGCCGTCGGAACGAGTGTTTTTATCATGGCGTTCACGGCCTTCACCGGTTCTGTCAGCCATTTTGCGATTGGCGGTGTACCGGATCTGTTCTGCCTGATCTGCTGTGTGCTGAGCACGCTGCTCTGGGCGCGCATTGCCGCCAAGTTCGCGAACAAGGCCGAGCCCGCCACGCTGAACCGCGCGACAGGCGTTGTGCTGGTCGTGCTGGGTGCGGCGATCCTGGCGGTGAATTATTTGTAATTTCTAAGCCTTCCCCCGAGGGGGTGCGCCCTTTGACGGGTAATAATGGCAGCGCAGCCCCTCATCAGTCAGCGGTCGGGGCCGCTGACAGCTTCCCCCGAGGGGGAAGCCACGCAACCAACAAACAACAAAGCCGAGCAGTTTTTACGCTGCTCGGCTATTCTTATGCCTTCTTAGCCTCCCCTTCCGGGAAGATGATTTTGTTTACGAAGAAGAAGATCACCATCGAGATGCCGCCGTTCAGGACGGTGGTGCCAATGTTGTAGATGAAGTCCGGCACCAGAAGCCCGGCCACCGCCACCCACACACAGTTGATGGAGTTGACGATGCAGGTGATGATGCAGAACGCCAGCACGTACCATGCGATCTGCTTGCCCAGATTGCCCTTGCTGCGGAACACAAAATTGCGCTGGATCGGGAAATTGATGCACTCGCCGATGACCATGGCGATCATATACGCGCAGAAGTACGGCAGACCGCCGTGGGCGGCATCGTAGCCCAGAATGTTCCACTGAAACGTCTCGCCAAAGAGCGTCACCGGGATGCCCGGCCAGCCGAAGTCGACCATCGGCAGGCCGGCAAACGCCTTGGGCAAAAATTGCAGCAGCAGGTACTTGAACACAGTAATCAAATTCGACACGACGACGAACAAGCCACCCTCGCGCACCCACTTGGCTGCGGCAGGATGCTTTTCCGCAAAGGTATTCCAAAATTGCATGCCAGCACCTTCCTGTCAGCTGTTGCGCAGGCGGCTTTCCAGCTGCGCGTTGAGGATGATGTTTTTAACGGCCTCGACGATGACCTTCAGCAGACCGATGACCCAGAAGCCCTTTGCCTCCAGCACGATGCCGTCCACCATGCCCATGCTGATGGCACCGCTTGTCATCTTGGCCAGCGCGCGCAGCGGCATGTTGTACTGGAACATCACGTTCAGGTTCGGCTTGCCGCGCTTGTAGCTGGCGTTCAGCATCATCGTGAGCACAGCCCAGACCAGCCAGCACAGCGGGCTGCGGCTGTGGTTCAGCTCTCCCAGGGTCATGTTGCGGTCAATTTTGACGGTATCCGCCGGGATGGGGCGGCCCAGCAGAATCTCCCACTCGGCATCGGGCACGCGCTGCACCTTGCCGCTGGTGTAGTGCGGCAGCGCCTTGCCCGCGTATGGGTTCGGTGCGCTCGTACCGTTCACCTCGACGGCGGCGGTCAGGCGGATGTCCGCAGAGTTCGCCCCTACGCGAAGCTCATACGTGCCACCCTCGACCTCCCAGCTGTCGGTCTTTGTGTTCCAGTAGCGGAACGCCTTGTCGTCCAGCGGCAGGGTGACGGTCTTGCTCTCCCCTGCCTCCAGCCAGACCTTTGTAAAGGCCTTCAGCTCCTGCGCGGGGCGGAAGATCTGGGCGTCGGGCTTGGCCGCGTAGACCTGTACGATCTCGGCACCGGCGCGGCTGCCCGTGTTTGTCACGGTCAGGGTCACGCTGCGGGCGTCGGCTTTCAGCTCGCTGTAGGCAAAACTCGTGTAGCTCAGGCCGTAGCCGAACGGGAACGCCACGGGCACACCCGCGGTCTGGTAGTAACGGTAGCCGACGTACAGCCCCTCGCGGTACTGCACGGTGCGTCCCGCACCTGCAAAGTTGTCCTTGGCGGGGGTGTCGGCGTGGGCGTTGGCCCAGGTCTCGGCCAGCTTGCCGGACGGGTTGATTTTGCCGGTCAGCACATCGACCATTGCGCCCGCGCCGGCCTGGCCGCCGAGAGCTCCGTAGACGAGTGCCCTGCAGTGGGCCAGCCACGGCGTTTCCAGCGACGCGCCCGCGCTGACGATGACGACAGTGTTGGGGTTGGCCTGCTGCACGGCCTGCAAAAGCTCGATCTGGTTGTCGGCCAACTTCATATCGGCGCGGTCCAGACCCTCGCTCTCCTTGATCTCGTCCAGCCCTAAGCAGAGCAGCACGGTGTCGGCCTTTTTCGCCAGCGCGACGGCCTCGGCCTTTTTGGCATCGTCCGGCTTGCCCTGGCGGTCAAAGCCCGCGGCAAAGCCGACGCTGTGCAGGCCGCTGTCTTTCAGGCAGTCAAGGAAGGTATCGACCTTGATGGAGTTGACGGCGCTGGAACCTGCGCCCTGGTAACGCGGCGTCTCGGCAAAGTCACCGATGACGGCCACGCTTGCGCCTGCGGCCAGCGGCAGCAGATCGTCGTCGTTTTTCAGCAGGACGGCGCTCTCGGCAGCGGCGCGGCGGGCCAGCGCGTGGTGGGCGTCGGCGTCAAAGCTGCGGCTGTGGTTTTCCACGGCGGCGTGGGTGTCCAGTACCAGCGTCAGCAGCTCGTCCAGGCGGGCGTCCACATCAGATTCGGAAATTTTACCGGTCTCGACAGCCTTCAACAGCTCGCGCACGGCGTCTCCGCCGGGGGCAGGCATTTCCAGCGTAGAACCGTTCTTTACGCCCAGCGCGTGGTCATTACTGCCGCCCCAGTCGGTCACGACAGCGCCGTCGAAGCCCCAGTCCCTGCGCAGGATGTCCTGCAAAAGGTGGGCGTTCTCGTTGGCGTAGGTGCCGTTGACGAGGTTGTAGCTGGACATGATGGTCTTGGGGTGCGCCTCTTTGACGACGATCTCAAAGCCGGTCAGGTAGAGCTCCCGCAGGGTGCGCTCATCGACGACGGAGTCCGACGCCATGCGGCGCAGCTCCTGGCTGTTGACGGCGAAGTGCTTGGGGCAGGCGGCGATGCCGTTGGACTGGATGCCGCGCACGTAGGCCGCGGCCAGCTTGCCGGAGAGGTACGGGTCCTCCGAGAAATACTCGAAGTTGCGCCCGCACAGCGGGCTGCGCTTGGTGTTGAGGCCCGGTCCCAGCAGGACGGAGACCTCCTGCGCGGCGGCCTCCTCCCCCATAGCGCGGCCGAGCTGTTCGCCCAGTGCGGGATCCCAGCTGCAGGCCACGGTGGCCGCCGTCGGGAAGCAGGTCGCGGGGACGCTGGGGTTCAGGCCCAGATGGTCCGCCGCCCCGGCCTGCTTGCGCACGCCGTTGGGGCCGTCCGACAGGGTGATGGACGGCACACCCGCCTTGGGGCAGCCGCGCGTGGTGAAGGTGCCCGCGCCCGAAAGCAGCGCGCATTTTTGTTCCAGATTCAGTTTTTTAATGGTGTTTGCGTAGTCCATAAAATTGACTTCCCAAATATGAAAAGCAGGGTGGCGTGAATATTAGCCACCCCGTTTTTCAGAGCGTTAGATTTTAGGCGTTCTTTTTCTTGGCGGGTTTATATTTTTCAGGATGATTCTTGTTGTCCTTGGTACGGCGGATATTAGCAACAATACCAAGCAGGATGCCCAAAGCGATGATGGCATCGACTGCGATAACAGCTACGCGCCACGGTGCCATAGCGTAGTAAATCGTAGCACCCGGTGCAGCGCCGTCCATCTGTGCAGAGTTGGCAATAACAAACAGCGTGTTCTTGATAGCCTTGCGCAGAGCAGCAACGCCCGTTGCCGTGTCAAGAGAAGTATAAGCGCCCGGGGAGAGGGTCATATCCAGCATGTGCTGGTCGTTGCCGGCGCGAACCATACGGTTGACGGCGACATCATCATTGGCGCAGTTGCCCTGGTCATAGTCAGTAACAACGTAGCCCTGGAAGCCCCACTCGTTGCGGAGGACATTGGTCAACAGGTTGTAGTCGTATGCGGTGTACAGGCCAGCGATACCAGACCAGCCACTGGTCATCATAGCGTCGCAGGCGCGCATGGTCTTGGTGGCCACAGTGCCGTTGCCATCGGCAGTATACTTGATGGTCTTGGTTGCTTCTTTGACGGCAATCTCAAAAGGCTTCAGGTAGATTTCGCGGATGGTCTGCTCAGTTGCCCAGACAGCCGGAATCCACCAGCGGTCTGCCTCCTGATCGACCATGGCAAAGTGCTTCAGCGTGCAGTAAGTACCCTTGTCGCCTGCGCCGGAAATGACGGCAGCAGCAGTCTTGCCGGAGATAATGGGGTCTTCGGAATAATATTCATAGTTACGGCCAGAGAACGGAGACCAATGCAGGTTGATAGCGGGCGCATACCATGCACTGCCGCCCAGCCAGTAGTTTTCCTCACCGACGGCGTTGCCCATCTCGTAGGCAAGCTCCTTGTTCCAAGTCTGCGCCAAGGTGGTAGCAGCGGGGAAAGAGCAGCAGTTGATCCAGCTGTTGCCATCGTTGTCGTTCAGCGCCAAGCCCTGCGGGCCGTCATGGTCCAGCGTGCTGGGTTTACCGACAGAAGTCAGTTCGCCAGAGGCAAAGGCGTTTGCAAACAGTGCCTGGGTCATTTCAGAGGAAGAATAATCGATCTGGTCGAGCAGAGTGTCCCACTTCTCATCATAGTAGCTCAGGCCGCGCATATCGGAAAGCGTCAGGCCGTTTTTCTGGTTGGAAGCGGGCATCTCAGCCGCATAGACTTTGCTGTTTTCGTTAGAGCCCAGCACAGGGTCATTCACAGAATCCCATGTTTTCCCGTTGCCCAGGTCAGTCGTGGTAAAGTTGTAATCCAACCAACCAATAACCGTGTCACTTGCGGTGCGGGTCTTGTCCGTGGGGGCACTGGGCTGGGTGTTTGCCCAATCGTTACGGGTAAGGATGGTGACATCATTGCCAACAGACGGGTCGGTCATGTAGGTGTTGGCATTTTCAAATTCGTTGGTAACTGCAAAGTAACCAAGCTCGGTGTTCTCCGGCTCACCAGTAGGCATGCCGTCGTCGTTGCGGGCAGACTGTGCGCTCTTGTCGCTCTCACGGATATGGTCTTCATCAGAGCCATCATACCAGAAGGTATCGGCAACCGTCACAGTTTTCTCGTCCAGAACATTGTGGCTGTCGCTGCGGGCAGAAATTACATAGTCGCCGCCCTCCAGCACATAACAGCCCTTTGTGCCGTTGCCATTATCATGGGTGAAGCAGTAGGAAGCCATATCTTCCTTGTTGAAGGTGATGGTAACGGTGTCGCTCTCACCCGGCTCCAACAGCTTGGTCTTGCCGTAGTCCAGCAGATTAACAGTGGACTTTTCAATCATGTTCTCAACATCAAAGTCAGTGTAGGGGGCAGTGTAGTACAGCTGTACAACATCCTTACCAGCCACTTTGCCCGTATTGGTAACATCGACGGAAACGGTAACAGTGTTGCCGGATTCAGAGAAAGAAGAGATTTTCTGGGTAAAGGTGGTGTAACTCAGGCCATAACCGAAGGGATACACAACGCCATTATCGCGGTTGTAATAGGGGTCTGTCACACCGTCAGGCAGATTATCAGAAGTGAAGTAGTCCATATCTGCGGCAGTCTCGTACCAACGGTAGCCCATGTAAACGCCTTCCTCATACTCACGGAAGCGCGCATCGAAATCGGGACCGCCTTTGAACTTGGATAGCCAGATGTCACGGGTATAGCTTGCGTTAGAATAACTGGTAGCTCCATCACCCTTGTTGAAGTTGACGTAGGTAGGCGTCAGCGTGCAATCGGCAACAAAGGTATCTACCGTTTTGCCGGAGGGGTTCACAGTGCCGTTCAGAATTTTGCCAAGGCTCTTAAAGCCGACTGCACCGGGGGTGCACATCGTGATAACTGCATCAATATCCGGGTCGTCTTCCAGTTCGCCGACCTGCATTGTGTTGCAGGAGTTCAGCACGACCACAACGCCCGCGCAGTTTTTCTTGGCGAAGTCCAGAACGCCGCGCTCAGTATCCGTGAGTGCCAGCTGATGCGGCGTACCGTCATCGTAGGCTTCGGCGTAAAGGTCGCCGCCCTCACCGCCTGCGCGGCCAAGGAAGACGATGCCGACCGTGCCTTTGCAACTGTCCTCAATGCCGTTGTAGGTTTCTGCCGGGTACTCGTTCAGAATCGTAGAAGACCCCAGAAACGCCGTTGCACCGCCCTCGCCGGAAGCCGCAGCAGGCGTGGTTTCATGCACCGTGCCGTTTTTCATAGCGTCAACGCTTGCGCTGTTTACATTGCTGAACGCTTCGTTGATGCCCTTTTCCGCCGTGTAGACATAATCAGCGGTGGTATCAGCACTGCCGGAGCCGGAGCCGCTCATCATCGGGTTCAGATAATCGTAGCCGAACGGAGTGACCGTCTGCTCGGTTGCCAGAGGAAGCAGGCCGTTGTTCTTTAAAAGGACTATGCCCTCATCGGCAATGTTCTCAGAAGTTTTCAGGCTGTTATTCAAGGCATCTTCAGAACTGGTGCTGGTGATGTCATAGTAATCGGTGTCCCAGTCGGAAGTGCCAGATGGAGTAGTTGCTTTGCGTGCGCCTTTGCCAAGGAATGCGTTCAGGGAAGGTGTGAAATAGTTGGTAATGATAGAAAGAACAAGCGCAAAAATCAGGAACAGCACCATAATAGGTGCGGTGATGATCCGAAATGTTTTTGCGTTCATCTTTAATTTTTTAGGTTTGTCCATGTTTTCCTCCTTGCAGTGTTTTTAACCTTTTGAGTGCGCACTCAACATTGTGGCATTATAATAGCACACCCAACCCTTTTGTGGGCAAAAAATGCACAAACTGCCGTTTTTGCGGCATAATCTGTAAAAGTTGCAAAAGTGAATCAAAAATTGATGTGGATGTTGCACAAAGAAAGCCCGGGTGCGTTTGTGCAGGTTGCCATAGGCAGCAAAAAAGGGAGAAGGCGTAAGACCTCTCCCCTATTGTGGATGGCTGCGGGTTGGCGGGCGGATATGGAATCCGCCCCTACGGCACTTTCGTAGGGGAGCATTCTATATGCTCCCGTGCAGTTTGGCGCAGTGCAAGACCCCGCGGACGAACAATGCTCACCTCTGCGGCAGCAGCACCCTTAGCGTAAACCATTCATCCTCCCAATGCAACGTCAAAGTGCCGCCGTAGGCTTCAGCGGCAGCGCGGACACTTTTCAGGTCGTAGCCGCCGTGGCTGCTGCGCCGGGGCAGACCGTCCGGCCCCAGCTCCACGGGCTGGGTGCAGTAGTTTTCAAACCGCAGCATCACAAAGCCGTTTTGGGCGTAGATGGCCGTGCGGATCAGGCGTTTTTCGGGGTCCTGCTCGGTCAGCACACTCTCGGTGGCGTTGTCCAGCGCCGTGCCGACGATGGTGCATATCTCCCCCGTTGTCAAAAAATTCAGCAGCGTGCCGTCTGCGACACAGGTCATGTTGATGCCGTGCTGCTGGCAGTAGAGCGTTTTCGCCGTCAGCAGCGTGTCCAGCACGGGGTTGCCGGTCTTATTCTCGGCCTCATAGCGGCGGATGTCGCTCTCCATCTCCGCCAGAGCGGCATTCTGCTTGGCCTGATCCCGCTCGGCCCGGATGGCCGCGATCTGCATTTTCAGCTCATGATAGCGGCGGTTAATAAGGCGGATGTTCTCCTTGCTCTGCCTGTACTGCTCATACTGGCGGCGCAGGACATTGTCCATGGCCGTCAGCTCGCTGTGCAGTGCGGCCTCGCGCAGCTGCTCGTGCTGGACGCTCAAAATCAGCACACCGGCAATATCCACCAGCGTGCGGATGTAGAAAATGCTCATCACGCTCATCGTGACGCCGTTGTCGGAGATAAAGCTCAGATTGCTGACCGCAAACGCCGTGACCGCCATGACGACAGCCATCAGCGTCGCCGCCGCGGTAATGGCCAGCCGCGTGGGCGCAGCGTGGCGGCGCTCAAACCAATACAAAAAGCCGTAGACTGCCGTGTAGACCGCCGCCAGCAGCAGTACCGAAAGCGGTGCTGTCGCCCGCTGCTGCGGCCAGAGTACGCAGTGGAGCTGCCACTCCACGCTGGCGGCCAGTTCCGCCAGAATGAACGCACGGGCGCAGCTGTAACCGGCTTCCAGTAAATTCATCTCCCGCGTGCCCCACAGATACAGGTACAGCCACGCGATGGCCGCGACCATGCAGGGCAGCCACCACGCCAGCGGCACACTGCCGGTAAGCTGCAAAAACACGCCCAGCACCGCGGCCCACCCCGCTGTGGCCGCATAGGTCACAGGCTTTGCAGCGCGGGGCGGCGCGGCCTGCGCGTAGACCAGCACGGCAAGAATCTCTGCCAGCGCCGTGTACAGCCGCGGGATGTCCGGCAGCGTCATCATGCGCCCTCACCCCCGATGTAGTCCGCCAGCGCGGCCAGAAACGCCCTGCGCTTGGGGCGGCTGATCTGCAGCTCATGCGGGCCGACCTGCACCGTGTTCTGCTGCACGCCCGACACCTGCGCAAGATTCACAAGATAGCCGCTGTTACACCGCGCAAACAGACGACCCGTCAGCTTTTCCTCCAGCGCCTTCAGCGCGCCGGGTGCGGAGAAGTCGCCGTCCTCGGTGTAAAAATGGACGCGGTGGCCCTCACTCTCGATATAATAGATCGTAGCAGCGTCCAATCGGCGCATACCGCCGTCCACCGGCACAGCCAGATAATGCCGCGTCCTCTTGGCCAGCTGGTTCACAACCTTTTGCAGCTGCTGCGAGAACGCAAAGTACGGCACAGGCTTGAGCACGTAATCCAACGCACCGACGGCGTACCCCTTGATGGCATACTGCGCCATGTTCGTAATAAAAATCAGCAGCACATCGCTGTCCAGCTCGCGGATACGGCGGGCAGTCTCCATGCCGTCCAGATGCTGCATCTCTACGTCAAGAAAAATTATGTCGTAGACCGGGCGGTAGTCCTCAAGGATTTCGACGCCGTCGGTGAACATTGTCACCTCAAACTGGGTGCCATACTGCCGCGTGTAGCGCTGCACATACCCCGCCAGCTGCTCCCGGACGGCGGCCTCATCCTCTACGATTGCAATGCGGGTCATCCGCAGTGCCTCCCCTTCTGTTTTTTCTTTAGTATAGCATATTGCCGCGGTGCATGGCAACAAGAATGACCCTCCCGAGCCGTTTGCGGCTGTTGTTGCATCCCCGGGAGGATTGATGAATTTTTCCCCTACTCCCCTACAAAACAAAAAGAGCCGCTGACTTGGGTTGAAGTCAGCGGCAAAACGAAAGCACTCACACAAAGCGGCAATCATTATAAAAAAGGGGCTGTTGCACATGTGACAGCCCCTCTTTTATTCGTAGAATCGAAAAATAAAAAGCATGTTTTTGTGAAAATAAAAGCATGTGCAACAGATTTCCTTGAAAATCAGAAATTTTCAATGGATTTGTGATGCACATGCTTTTCCCTATTGTTCGATTATATGTCTAATTCTTAGGGGCGATTCTTCACTTTCATCCAAAACGATGTGCAACAGCCCCTTTTTTGGTGCACCATTCCCATCCAAAAACGAACTAAGTACTTCTTCTAAAGATACCGGATGGCCGCCCTCCTGATAATTGAAATTTACCACGATGCGGTCATCGAACAGATAGATGGAATTGACAAAACAGTCGATGACCTTCTCCTGAAAAGCGATATCCGCCGGGTCCCCGTGGCGGAACTGATCGAACCAGAACAGAATTTGTTCCCGTGTGATGGGTGGCTTTTCGATCTGCTCCTGCAGGATGCTGGTTTCCAGTACTTCGCGCTGCTGTTCCAGTTCCTCCATCCGCGCCTTGGTGGAGGGCGTCAGGATACCCTGCTCGATAGCCGTCACCGGATTGTCGATGCGGCGCTTGACCTCTTTCAGTTCTGTCTGCAGAACCGGCAGGCGGGTGTTTTCCTGGCTCTGGTATTCCAGCAGCTTGTCCGCCAGCATGTCAATGACCCGGTCGTTCAGCACTTTTTTCAGTGCGGTCTTAACCACAAACCGCTCCAGCGGTTCCTTGCGCACCGGCTTCAGACTGCAAGCCTCTTTGCCGCTGCGTTTGCGGGTGCCACATTTATAGTAACAGTGGACTGTGCCCGTGTGGCTTCTGCCGGAACTGCGGGAGGCTGTCGGTCTTGGCGGACAGTGCCCTGTCAATGTAGGTCCGCACCACAGTGATGTCGTTCTGGTCGGCATACTCCTTGCATTCCCGCAGCTGGCCTTCGATGGATTCCTCCCGCTGGTTGTCGCTGCTGTAACGGGCATAGATCACGGCATTCATGGCGTGTACCTCCTTACTTGTGCTTCTCCTCTTCTCCCATATTGAGAAGCATCTGTTTCAGGCGGCGGTTCAGCTCGCTGCCCGGCATGAAGCAAGCCTCCACAAACTCACTCCAATCCGGTTTGCACTGCACCACTTCCTGCGCTCCCTCTGGCGTAACGCAGACATACCGCCCGCGGGGATCCTCGCACAGACCGAAGATATAGTCCAGGGACACATTAAAATAGGTGGCATACCAGACCAGGATACGGTAAGGCGCTGCCGCCCGGTCAGTTTCGTAGCGGTTGATGGCAGCCTGATTGGTGTCGGCCAGTGCCGCCAGCTGGGTCTGGGTCAGCCCCGCGTCCTTGCGCAGCACGCGCAGCCGGGTGCCTACGGATACATCCATGGAAAGGCCTCCTGCAAAATTCGTTAATTCACGTATAATCGAATTAGAGGTTTTTCGCAAGTATTTTGTTCCGCTATACACAGAAGCTACTTTTTACTCCACATCTCTCACTGTCGTGATAGCCAGCGCTGCCGCCAAGCACAAGGCGGTAACACCTGCGCCATAACCAACAGCCTGCCAAGGAATCGAATGCCCCCCGCCCAGAGCCAGCCAATAGGGCATGGGTGTTGCATAAAACAATAGTGCGGACAAGGGAGAAACTGCCGCCGGATCCGGGGCAGAAACGCTCACAATGACTCCAGCCAGAGTCACCACAAAGCAGAAAGTAGCCCCCGCCAATTCACTGCCGCAAAGTCGGCATACCAGCCAAACCACCGCATAGCTTGCCTGCAAAATCCAGGCGCTCTGCATCCAGAAAAACGCCGTGCGTCCCGGCTGGGAGAGGGATCCCGTGACAACCGACAGCAGGAAATACAACACCATGTACCACCCTTGGAGCATAATCGTTTCCGCCGCAAAACTGCCAACCATATATCGGACCCGGCTTACGCCATAGGCGACCGCCAACCGGGCAGCGCCCGCTGTTTTGTTCTGGTGGAATGCCATCACCGCCACGAGAATGACTGCAATCCACGCAAGGATGCCCACTGACAGCACCGTGCCGAGAGCAGCATCCGCCGCGCTTCCCACTGGCAGCGAACCACCGGGAAAAATGCCTACCCGCCTGCCGTCTGCCCAAGTAGCGTCCACAATGCGGGATTCACTAACTTCCAGAGCAAACGCCATGCACAGCAGGCCGAACAGAGCCAGCATTCCCGGCAGGCGAGTGCAGCGAAGGGCATACAAAGCTGCGGAGAAAGTGCTGGCCCGGTGCATTCCCTGTCGAGCGGCAGATTTTTCCCTACGCCGCAGGACTCCGTGCGGCTTTCTGGCACTGCGCTGCTTTCCGGCATCCGGACGGTGAAGTGCCATCCATCCCAGCCCTGCCGCCACAGCAAGGGCCACAATCACCCAAGCTACCAATTCGACACAAAACTGCGGCGTGATGTTCAAAGCACACAGCCGGGACCAGTAATAGGTGGGCATAGCCTTAGCCGCCAGTTGTATCAGAAGAGGCTGAGTAGAAAAATCTTCATACTGTACCTGATAAAGCAGCACTCCCGCCAACGGCAGAATACTGGTCACCAGTGCCGCAGCAGCATGGTTTTTCAGCCAGAGTGTAAGGACCGACGCCAATGCCAGGAAAGCCCCCAGCACCAGAAGATTTCCCACCGATACTGCGCAGAACAACAGAACTGTTCCGAGCGCGGGCGCAATTCCCATCTGGATGGCTGTGATGGTAATGCAGATTCCGTAAAAGGCCAGCTGCAAAAGCAGGCAGAAACCGCAGACCACCCCGAATTTGGCGCGGTATAGAGTGGACAACCGTCCTCCATGACTGACGAACAATTCATCGGTGCGTGCCCGGAGCTCCGACGCGAATTGCGCCACACACAGATTGACGGGGATCAGCCAGCTGAACACTGTCAGGCTCTGAGAGCTGCGCACCAGCTGCAAGCCGGACCGCCCACTTCCCATCGCCACATCCTTGAAAAATCCGATGGAGTCAAGCGGGTTCAAAAGATCACCCGCCACCATAAAATACATGGTCCCACTGTTGGCAAACCACAGCAGCATCAGAACAAACCCCAGCAAAGCCCATAGCTGTGCTTTTGCATGGAACAGTTTGACTCCTTCCGCTTTAGCCTGCATCGGCATGGCTGTCACCTCCCACCAAGGCCGTGAAATATGCCTCCAGCCCTTCGCTGCGCACTGCCAGTTCCTGCACGTGCAAGCCATTCTCCATTAGCACACCGGAAGCTGTCGCTGCTGCCTCGTTTCCTACCGGGAACAAGCGCAGCCCCTCCACTGTTGCCTGACAGATAGCTTCCGGAAACATCTTGCGGAGGATGTCTACCGCCCGTTGGTCATTGTCGGTACGGACTAACAGATACTTGCTGCAGCGGGCGTCCAGTTCTTCTGCCGTCAGTTGTTCCAGCAGCTGCCCATTATGTAAAATACCGTAGCTTGTCGCAAGCTGGTGCAACTCGCTGAGGATATGACTGGACAGCAGAATCGTCATTCCCTGTTCCCGGTTCAGTTTTTCCAGAAGATGTCGCAGTTCCTGTATCCCCATCGGGTCCAGTCCATTGAGCGGTTCGTCCAGTACCAGAAATTCCGGTTTCCCCAAGAGAGCAACCGCCAGCCCCAGCCGTTGGCGCATCCCCAGCGAGAATTTTCCGGCAGGTTTGCTGCCAGTGTCTTTCAGACCCACCAGTTGCAGGGTGGGAGCAATATCCGCCTCATTTAACCCTCGCTGCAGGCACTGCACTTTCAGGTTTTGCCATGCGGTCAGATCCGCGTACAAGGCAGGGCCGTCCACAAGGCACCCCATCCGACGCCGCATTTCTGACTGTCGGGCAGCATCTGCCGCACCAAATAGTAGCAGTCTGCCCCGTGTGGGGCGAGTCAGACCGCATAGAATTCGCAGCAGGGTGGTTTTCCCCGCGCCGTTTTCTCCGATCAGACCGTAGATCTGCCCGCGCGGGATTGTGATGCTCACATCCCGCAACGCCACCGTATGTCGGTATTCCTTGCAAAGATATTCCGTCGCAAAAACCGCTTCTCCGTATCCTTCCATGCGCTTCGTCTCCCTTTCATTCATATAAGCCCATTTATTTAGGAAACGATTTTGGAATGGAAATTTTTGCAATGCAAGGTATTTGGGGCAAAAGAAGCATCTCCAAGAAAAATGTCACAAGAGCCAGATGGCTCTTGTGGCCCACAAACTTCACCCTTTCTTTAGCTTTTTCGTTTCCGGCACCACGCCAACTTTCAGGAAATTTTTATGATCCCTTGCACTTTCCCGTTTTTTCTTCTGCGTTTCTCCTGTTTATCCACTCCTCGAACAGCCGTTGTCCCTCTTCCGACTGGTAAAATGCCTGGATCTTGGGCAGCAGGAACCGGGCGAAGCGCTCCAGCTCCTGCTGGGGCACGCCGTCCTCCCGGTACTTGGCGGACGCCGCTGCCTGTGCTGTTGTCTTTTCCTGCCGATCTTCCGTAGCGGCTCCTTTCTGCAGGGCTGCCCCCTGCTGCCTTGGTAGGATGGTTAAGATTGCACAGGCCGTTTTGAACATCCATTTATAGAGGTTCGCAACGTCAACCTCGTGCATATTGTTCTTTTCCAAAAGCATCTGTATGAGCTCATAAGTGGCAACAAAGGTCAGCACCATTCCGGCAATCGGCAGGATCACCGTTTCGGAAAGCTGTCGGATCAGGGAGAAAACCCCGGCGTGCCACGCCGCCGGGGTAGTCCCTACCTGTGCCGCAATCTCTCCGACTTGGGTATTGACAGTATCAAAAAGCCCTTCGAGGTTTCCCATGATCCCGCCAATCAGAAGCTCTTTGAGCCAGTTTGTGAGCCAGTCGGTGAGAAAATCCATAAGCGCCTACCTTAAAACAGGCCAGACAGCAGAGGGATCAGTGTGGTGCCAATGACGATGATGCCGCCGCCCGCCATGAGCTGCTTCATGCCCTGGGACTTGGAGCCCGGGTTATCCGAGCCGTAGCCCTCCAGCAGATTAACCACGCCCCACACGCCAAGGCCAGCACCGAGAGCAATAACGAGGGTCTGTAAAGTGTCGATTGCAGATGAGAAAAATGCCATATAAGCCTCCATTTCTCCGGGATTTTCCCGGTAACAAAAAAGCCGCCCTTGCAGGCGGCAGGTTACAAACTTCGGGACACTTTGGCGCTGTTGACAAAGTCTCGCAACAGCCCTCACGGTATGTTATAATGAGGAAAACGACCTGAGGTGATGGGATGCAGCTGGCAATGCACATGGTAACGATCGAGGATGTGAGGGCCAACGCCTCCCGTGCGTCGGAAGAACTGGTGGAAGTCGCGGAGGAGGCCGGCGTTTACTGGGAACGGCTGGACGATTATGAGGAGGAAGGGTTGGAGGAACTTGAGCGGCGAACCGGAAAGCGCCGCAAAAAGCGGACAAAGCAGATCAAACGGGACAACCGCCGCACCCACAAGCGCGTCAGCCGCACAGACCCGGAGTCGGGTCATCTGAAGCGCCCGGGGAAACCGGAGGGGCCTCATTACCTCGCCCATCAGGCGGTGGACAGCGACTACGGCATCATCGTAGGCCAGACCGTGACTGCCGGAGATGTGAACGATTCCGTGCCGTTTTTGGGCCTGATCGAGCATATTCACGAAAATGTTGTACCAATTCAGGCTGCCACGGCGGACGCCGCCTACGATTTTCCGCTGGCCCATCGGGCGCTGGGTGAACTGGGGATCGGCTTTTTCGTGCGGCCGCAAAAGACCGCCGCGCGGGTGTCTGTCCAGTTTACGCGGGACGATTTTTGCCGCGACGAGAACCGTGATGTGTACCTCTGTCCCATTGGAAAAGAGCTGTGTTTAAGGCGGCTGGCCCGCAGCGCCAGCGGCCTGTTTTGGGAGTATCAGGCGGATAAGCGGGACTGTGCGCTCTGTCCGCTGCGGGAAAAATGCCTGCGCGAGAGCGACAAACGCGGCGCAAGAAAGGTGTCCGTCAGCTACTTTGCGGCAGACCGACAGCGCAACCTGGAACGCCGTTCCAGCCCGGAATACCGGGAGGCGCTGAAATTGCGGCAGGTCTGGTGCGAGGGCTCGTTTTCCGCGCAGAAGCGCGAGCACAACTTAGCGCGCGTTTTGCGACGAGGCTTAGAGGCAGCGGAGGACCACTGCCTCTTGTCGGCGACCGCATTGAACCTGAAACGGATGATAAAACACGCCGGATGACGCCAGAGGGCGTCTTTTTTTGTTGGTAGGGCGGAGCGGAGCGAGATTTTGTCAACAGCGCCACTTTGTCTCGAAGCGTTTATGCAAAGGCGTCTGGATCGTCGATGTCATCATAGTTGAGGATGTCCTCGTCCTCTTCTGTGAGCGCATCGTCCGGCACAGTCACCTCATACATCGTACACGCCTCGTTCAGACCGGGCCGCCTGCGGCGGTTAATGAGCCTGTCGAGGTCAAAAGCGTTTTTCTGTTTATCGGCCTCCGCCGTATAACGGTAGTTCGGATGCCGTTTCAGATCATACTTGGGAGAGAAGAACGGGGGCAGGCCCCGAAGCTGCAAAATACATTTGTCTCCCGGCATGGTTGCAAGTTCGGCTGGGGTCATCAGTTCCCGGCCCAGCCGCTGGGTATTTTGACTGTAGCTTTCCGACTGGCCACGGGAACGGCTGTCGGTCTGCATACTGATTGTGGCCTTTCCCAGCCAGTTCTCGGATATTTCCTTGATGGTGCTGGCTTCGCGGCCACCGAGGAACACCACGCTGTCCATGTTGCCGAGGATTGTCTCGGCGTGTTTATCGTAAATGGCCTTGCACTGTGCCAACTGTTGATACAGCAGGCACAGACTCACCTCGCGGGAGCGGATAACCGCGACCAGCTTTTCGAGCTGGGGCACCTGTCCCGTGTTGGCTGCCTCATCCCACAACACCCGTACATGGTGCGGCAGGCGGCCACCGTGAACATTGTCCGCCCGTTCACACAGGAGGTTGAACATCTGCGAAAATGCAAGCGCCACTAAAAAGTTGTAGGTCTGCGTGGTATCGGAAATGATGAAGAATACCGCCGTTTTCCGATCTCCGATGCGGTCAAGCTCCAATTCGTCATAGGCCATGACTTCACGAAGCTGCGGGATGTCAAAGGGAGCCAGCCGCGCACCGCAGGAAATTAAAATGCTTTTTGCCGTCTTGCCGCTGGCCAATTTGTACTTTTTATACTGTTTGACCGCGAAGCAATCCGGCTTGCGCTTGGAACAGCGTTGGTTATGTTGACTGCCTGCAATTCCTCCCGCACCACCTTGCGGATGCTTTTCTCCAGCCTATCTGTCTGCTCCGTGGCAAGAATGGCTTGTACCAGAAACTCTTTTCGTTTGGCAGGTGGCACCTGCTGCAACAACGCCCACGCGCGGCGGTGTTGCGGTTCGTTAAGGTTCGGGCGGAAAACATATTGCGGTCGTTTCATACCTCGCTTTTACGGCGCGACACGGCGGCCAACGCACGCTCGAATCCGACCGGTTCACCTTGTCGTCCAGCAGGAAAATCGTCTTACAAAGGCCGTCTTTGGGACTTAGGTGGCGGCTCACCACCGATGCGCCGCCGCCCAGCAACACGGCGGGGATGGCGTGCAAATCGAATCCCGCTTCCAGCATGGCAGACAGAAGATGCTCTGTGTACTTGCGACCTTGTTTGTTCACAATGTCGCGCACCGTATCGCTGACCGTGCAGGGCTGACCCGCCAGCATATTTTCGATTTGGGCATCCATAAGGGACAGCCCGGTTTCGCGCCGCACCTGCTCCCGGATGTCATCTACGCAGCGGATCATGCCGAGTTCCAGACTGTGAGCGGTGTCAGCCGCAGGGATGGCGTTGTCGATGCGCATAAGGTCCACCGTCCAGCCGCCAAGATCCATGAGGAGCATGGAGGGTTCGTCCTGCAACAAACCAGTTTCGGTCATAAGGGCGGCGTAGCCTTGAGGGAAGACCGCAACTTCCTCGATGGTGATTCTGTACTCCACGCCCTCGAAGCGGAATTTCACAGGTTGCTTGCTTCGCAGCAGATAATCTTTGAACTTGGGTTTGTCGCGTCCGAAACTGGTCAGCGGCAGACCCGCCGCAATGCGCACCGAGCATTCGGGCGGCAAGCCGCGTTGCTGAATCTCCTTTGCGATCGCTGCCAGCGTCAGCAGGTAGTAGTTGTCGTTTACGGTCTTGTCCCGCTGGATAGGCTGCCGCCCGGAGCCACAAACAAAAAAGCACCCGCCAAACTCTAAGAGTCCTTGGCGGGTGTAGGGTTCGTGTTCTCCGTAGCTTGTCAGCCCTGCGGGAAACGAGCAGTGGGCTGTTTTGATGGCGTAGTAACCGTGGTCGATGCCGATAATGATGCTCATGGGAAATACCTCCATTTTTTGTATTCTACAATCTATAATAAACGGTTGCCTTTTGGGGCTTCCGGAATTTTTGCATGAAAAAAGCGGTTCATTGGTATTGTACCAACAAACCGCCATTAAGGATTTGGAGAGCTTATTTTGACAGTCCTCTCCCCTTCTGATATAATTTACTCTTGATTGTCGCCTCCAAATTATGAGGGAGGTGAACGCTTGAGTTTTCAGGAAATAATTTTGCTGCTTACTTTTATTGGCAGCTGCATATATGCCACCGTTTCTCTTACACTAAAAGTTCTTGAATTTCTCTTAAAAAATAAAAAGAGCCGCTGACTTAGACAGAAGTCAGCGGCAAATGAAAGCACTCCACAAAGCGGCAATCATTATGAAAATAGCCTTACGTTTCCGTAAGGCTATTTGTGGTGCACCATCGGGGACTCGAACCCAGGACCCACTGATTAAGAGTCAGTTGCTCTCCGTAACGGCTCGTACTAAGGCTGTCGTTCACAGAGGGAGCAAGGCACATAAAAACCGGCCAGGCGGGTGTTTGCAGCTTACCATAGCGTGCATGAAGTGTCAACGGTTTTTAACCGATATGTCATGTCAAAAAAGCCAGGGCGGCGTCCCCGTCAGGCGCCGCCCTGGCTACATTTTGATAGCACGAAATGATTTACTGCGGCTCTGCCCGCTGCACATACCCGGCTGCCTCTTCCCTGCCGAGACCATACTGGAGCATCAGCTGCTCAACAATCTTGCCGGCGTCCATGCCCATGCGTTTGAGAATATCAGCAGCGCCCGCAATGCCTGTATTCCTTCCTCTCTCCATACCATCGTTATAGACACCTTTGCTGTAATTGCACATAGTCTCAAGCTCGCGTTAAAGATTACTCAGTACAAACTCTCTGTCCTCTTTGCTCAGTTCCAGCGTGTCAGCCACCTCGTCAAAGCTCATTCCTCGAGCCATAAACTTCTTGACATTTTCAAGCAGGTTTGCCAAGCGCCCTTCTTCACGGCTTTCGTTCGTCAGTTCTTCCATAATGCGGCACATACTGCTCACTCCTTTGTCTGTATCTTTGTATTTTGCCACCTCATTGGCAAGAATTGCATTGTTCATGCTTTTTGGATCTGCACAGAAGAAATCGTGCATAACCGATCCAATCGGATCTTCGCCTCTATATTGTCCGTTCACATAAATGATATGTGCCTCGTCCTGAAACGGTGCAGACAATTCCCGAACCGTACGGTCAATATGGTAGAGCGGCAATGCACTCTGGAAATAGTCGTTTTCCGTGATGAAGATCACATACGTTTCAGGAAGATTTTCCAGTCCTTCGCCCGACCTTGTAATATTGGCGTCCATCATGGAACTGTTGTAACGCGCCCGCTTCGGTAAAGCGCCTGCGTCCTTGCGCTGGACTTCTATATTATAAATCTTGCCCTGCTTATCGTATGCGATAATATCCAAGCGCACCGACCGGCCGCGCAGATTCTTGAGTGAATTTTGTGTCCCCACCTCGGTAACATTCAAACCATCATTCTGCAGAAGTATACGAATCAGGAACTGCGTACAGCCGATGTCCTGAAAAACCACGCTCATAAACGTATCATCGATCAGGCGAAACCTCTGGATTTGATCGTAATAAGGATACTTTTTTCTCAGATCATTTTGTGTCATCCACGCCACACCCTCACGCTTACCAAATTTCTTTTATGTATATTGTATAGGAAAATTGTGTGCGTTTCAAGGGTCATACTGTTAAATATTTATGCTTTTGCAAGGATTTTCCTCTCGCTTATCGCTAGAAAGAGCATCACGCACAAACGTCCTTCCGCACTTGTATTTCGCCATTTCCCTCTATCCCCAAAAACTGCGCATAGCTCATCCTGAGATGCACTGTCACCTTGTACCCCTTTCCCACCTCCACCTTTTCAATCAACTGGCCCAGGATCGCACGTTTACGGGGGATCGTCGCCAGGTCAAACTCATTCGCCCAGCCCAGGAATTCGTCGTAGTAGCTTCGGATCTGTTGGATCGTTGCGCGGGTGGTGTCATTGCGGAGCAGCTCTGCGTATTCCTCTTTCGCCTGCCGCACCTCCGTTTCCGCTTCGGCAATCAACCGGGCCAGCATTTCCTCGGAAAACCGGCTCTGGCCGTCCAGGCAGCGGATCACTTCGTCCTCGTAGCGCTTCTGCTTATACTGGGCCGCCTTGATCTTCTTCTCGGCGGCCTGTTTTTGCCGTTCCCGTTCGCCGTTTTCCTGACGCAGCTTCTGCTCAATGCTCCTGTCATACGGCTCCTGTTGGATTCTGCGGAAAATGTCGTGTACGACTTCCAGCACAACGGCATCCACCCGTTCCGCCAGGTACAGCGACTGCCCGTCGCAGGCCCGCAGTTTCTGGCCGCGCTGGTAGCAGTTGTATTTGGCCTGCACCTTTTCCCGGATCGTGCCATCCGCCAGCTTGTAGCGGTCAGTGTGCAAAAAGGCCGACATCTTCGCCCCGCAATGTGCGCAGACGACGATGCCAGCCAGTAAGGTTGGATTATTCGTTTTTGCCGCGATGTTTTTCTCCTGTGCCAGCTTTTTGCTGCGGCAGTCGATGACCTCGTTCGCCCTGGCGAACAGCTTCTCATCCACGATTTGCAGCTCTTGTATAAACTCCGATCGGGCCGCCTTGGTGATCAGATACCCGGTGTAGCCCTCGTGGCGGATCATCCGCCTGATGTTCACAGACTGAAACCTGGCCCCCTGCCGGGTGCACAGGCCGCGGTCGTTCAGCATCCGGGCCATCGCGTAGCCGCTGGCTCCTTCGTTGGCCACTTTTTCAAAGACTTCGCGCACCCAGGCGGCTTCCTCCGGGTCGATCTCCAAGTCCTTCACCGGCTGGTCGCGCTTGTTTACCCGGCCCTTATCGACAGCCCGGTATCCATACGGCACGAACCCACCGGCAAAATGCCCGCTGGACACGATCTGCCGAATGCGGTCGCGGGTGCGGATCGAGGTTTTCTCGCTTTCTCCTGCCGCCTGCCAAAAGCGGATGTAGTTCATCAACTTATCGCCGTGGCTCTCGATCCGCTGCTGGCCCTCGTGGACGCTCCACATCTGGATGCCATGCTGGACAAACCATTCCAGCACAAAGGGGGTCTCGCTTTCGATGCGCCCCAGCCGGTCAAACATATAGACCAGCAGGATGTCAAAGCTGCCGTTGCCCGCCTCCTGCCGCAGCTCCTGGATCACATCCCGCTTGCTGGCGGACACCTTGGAGCCGGAGATTCCTTTCTCTGCCTTCTCCATCACCACCCGCCAGCCCTGCTGCTGGGCGAACTTGCGGCACTTGATTTTCTGCATGGGGATGTCGTTGTGGTCGACCTGCCCCTTGGTGGACACCCGGTAGGACAGCGCCGCCCTCGGCGCGTCCGGCGGCAGATGCGCCTGCTGGGTCTTGAAGTATCCATCGTCCAGCCAAAGCTGATCGGCCTTGGAGATCTCAACGGTGTTCCCCTGTTCATCCCAATATACCATTTCATCACCTTGCATCGTTTCTTTTCGGGCGGTTGGTGCGCCCGCAGCGAGGATGGTTGGGGCATCCTCTGTACTCTAACAATACCGTAAACGGCTCCGGAAAGCTATCACCAGAACGGAGAAAGAACCGTTCTATTTCCGGCCACTTTTTGACGTTTTACCATATTTTTCTTTGCGTTCTGCATAGGCGGCCATGATTTGGCTTGTTACTTTGTTCAGCGTTTCCGGGCATTCTTTCGCTTGGAACACCAGTGTGATCTCTGTACCGTGGACCATCTTACACAAGGCGATTCTTCCGTCCGGCAAAACGGACAGGGTTTCCATCGCGCATTCCTCCTTATTCCTATAATATAAAGACTTGTTTTGGGCAGGGGGATATTTACTCACCTTCTGCCCACAGCGCATTGCAGCCGTTTTCCTGCGCCCGATCCAAAAGCGTACGCTCGAACCCGCGCAGATATAGAATGTAGCGAAGCTCGTATTCCGTGGTGATAAGCCCCACGCCGTGATCCTGCAAAAAGCACAGGATCAGATAGAGCGCCAGCCGGTGGTAGCTGAACCGGGAAAGCCGGGTGAGCATAACGGCGTCCACCCGCCCGCCGCGCACGGCAGCCAGCATGGCAAACAGCGCGGGCCGGTCAAGGTCGCCGGCGCAGCGGTGCTCTGCCCCGCCGTTCACGACCGTGTACCCGCGGCGTTCCGCTTCTCTGTATAGAGAGTTCAACTGTTCTTCCAGGACACCGGGCCTGGCGTCCGCCGTGCGGGCGTACAGCCAGACGCGAAGAGGTTGTTTTTGCATGGTAAGTTCCTCCCAAAAGAAAAGTGCCGGGCCTTTTCACCTTTTCCAAGGCCCGGCACATATTAAAATAGATACACTTGTTTTTTGCCGTTTTACGGAGATACCGCAGCAGGACAAGCCGATTTGTGCAGTCTCGTCCAATCCGGCCTTGGCAAGGGCGGCCAGCGGCGGCCGCCGGGTTCGAGCCAGCAGCCGCGCTGGGCGGCAAAGGTGCGAACGCGGCCCTTTTGCAGAACAGCCAGCAGGCTTTCCCATTCGCCCTCCGGGCATTGCAGGACTTCCGCCGAGGCAACCACCAGCACCTGAAACCGCCCCTGCTCCACATCACGGAGCAGTTCCTGTACATCAGGGCGAAGCAGCAGCGGCGTTCCCTCCGACGCGTCGCAGATGCGCTCCTGCTGGATCAGCCAGCCCAGCTTGTTGGCCGCGCGGCGGCAGGCGTTGCGCTGCCCAAGCACTGCGGCGGCGTCCTTGGGGTCATTCTGGTAAAGGCATTGTACCGTCACTGTGCGTCACCTCCATTCTCAGGGGAGATCATCTGTCTGATAAAGGCCATGAGGTCCCAGCCCGATGCCAGCGTGACCGTGTTGGAACCCACGTTAAAAATCGAGATTCCATTCAGGTCCATCTCGGCAAGGAAAGCTTTCACTTCCTCTTTATCGTAGCTAAGACGGTCCATGCTGGCGATCATCAGCAGGTCGAAGCGGCGGTTGCACACATCGTCCAGAATCGTCTGGATGCCGGTTCGGTCATCCATGCCTCTGGCGCTGAGCTGCAACGGCTCAAACACTTCCCGCCGAACAGCCCATCCATAGCTTGCGGCTGCCGCCAGGCACCGTTTCTGCTGTTCCCGCAGGATGGTTTCTTCCTCGATTTCGTTGCTGGTATAAAGACATTCCACTACAATCATGGTTTTTCCTCTTTTCTGTCCAGAACTGCTGCAACAAAAAAGGCCCGATGAGCTTTTACACTCATCGGGTCTTGTTTTCAGATCAGGAAACTTGCAGCTTGGTTTCCTGCCGCCGGAGCTCTTCCTCGCTCCGCAGCCGGTCATACTCCTGCAGCACGGCGGAATAGAGCATTTCGCGCGCCGCCCTGTTGATCGGGTAGGCAATGTCGCTGTGCTTGGTCCGGGCGCCCTTGGGAGCCCGGGGCATCTTGACGAAAGGGTTCTTCTTGCTGTTCTCCACGACGGAAATTCCGCGGATCGTGACCGCATTATAGATCACAACAGCCCCGATCGCTTTCTTCCGGCCTTCGCCGGACAACAGTTCCAATTGAACCTTGGGGTTCATCTCGGGGGCGGGAACACGGTCACTTTCACGGCCAGCAACATCTTTTTCCGTCTGATGACCGGCATCTTCTGCGGGAATCGCATTGCCGCAAGGCATGTCGGAAACCTCCTTGCGGACTTCCACCATTTCTTCCATGATGTTTCTCCTTTTTTGTTGATCGGCATCCGCGGAAGATCGTGCGGCCGGTGACGGTTGGTGCATCGCCGGTCGCACCAAATCTTCCTTGATGCAGTTTTTCTATCTCTGGCGGTGAAGATCTCACCGCACATCGTCCACCAGCCGTTCGGCTGCGCGAGGCTATGTCTTACTCACGGCCCAGGTTCTATCCTCTGGACCCCCGCACACTTTCTCTGTGCGCGTGCGTGTCTTTGCTTGCGGGAGCGCCACCCGCCGTAAAAAGCAGGCAGCTTTACCGCCAGCCGGTGAATCCGGCTGTTTCTATGGACATTCTATCCCTTACACCATAGCAAAGGGACAGCTGCAAATATTCGGTTGTCAAGGTTCTGCGCAATCGGATGTTTTCGGGCGGTATTCCGCCCGTTCCGGTTGCTTTCCGCCGCTCTTGCGGCTTATCTATATTATACATTTGTCTTTTTCCTTTCTCTACGACGCAAACGTTGAGATCGCCATTTCTTTCATACCATTTATGGTGATTTTACTCCAGAACCAGATTCTTGCCATTCCTTTTTACTTTTGCGGGAGTTGCTGAGCGGCAATTAACATCCCTTTTATCATCACATATGCAGACCCCCGTGCTTCCCCCGGTATCTTATGCCACAGAGAAATTATTTCCTGTAATTGTGCATCATCAATTATTCCAATTTCTTTCGCTTTTGGTCCTTCCCCTTGAGGGAACAATTCTGACATTGGAATATGTAATGCATCGGTAAGTCTAAGAAGATTGCCGATTCCTGGCTCTGCTGTTCCCTTCTCGATTCGGCAAATGGTGTTACAGGCCAGATCCGCTTCTGCAGAAAGAGTCAGTTGGGACATATTTTGGGCCTTACGTTCCTTACGGAGTTTTTCCCTCATGAACTTTAGACTATCCTGCACATCGCGTTCTGACATCACCATTCACCTTCTTTTGCGTTTTTCTAAATTCATTGTAACGAAAAAGGGCACTATTTCTCTATCCACTTCGTTGTTGAAATCCGCTTGTTTTCATACACAAATATGTTAAAGAACCCTGGGAACGATCTAAAAACCGTCATTGATGGGTTTGGACCCCATCGTACTTAAAGTTTTCCTACATTTCCTGGCTTTTTATTGGCTGTCTCTATTCCTATGTCTTTTTGTTCTGTATTGTTTCTCCTTCTGTACACATTTGGGCTTCAATACGCATTTTGCCTTTTTATCGATTCAATGGCATTATTATATTACTGCTCCCCTCGTTTGGTAAGTTCGATATGAACTATTTATTACTTTTATTAATCTTATTTTAGTCTATTTTTTGATATATTTTTATTGACAATAAACGTTTTTTGGTGGTAAACTGGCATTATCAACAAAATATTCACTGAACATTTGTAAGGGGTGGTCGTATGCCAAAAATCAGTCATCCCCTCTCGGAAAGCGAGCGGATATTGTTCCACGCAAACTATAAGTATATGTGGGATAAAATAAGCACTACTTATTTTGCAGTTCTTCGCTCAAAGACACCTCCTTCTGCAAAGATAGATGAAAAGAAACTTCCTTCCTACGCTATCTGTGCCAAGTGCAACAATGATGAGAGTTATGCTCCCAGCAGAGCTACTATCGCCAAGATTGTAGATTTTTACAATTCACAGATTCGGCCTCCTGTTGAGGTTTACCAATTTACACATGAAAGGCTCAAGGATTCCGATAACATTCGTTATCGCAGTTCTTCTGTTTTTGATCCTCGTTTTATCGGCACCTACCGTGGTTATTATCCTTCTGTGACAGAGGATGTGGTTATCGGCTCTTATCTCATCATCTTTGAGGAAGATGCCCGCCTGAAAGCCACACTCATTATGGGGCTTTGCTCAGATCGGGAAATGAAAGGCACCCGACTTAGAGCACTCCTTTCTGAAGAGCGGATCACTTATCCGAAGTTCAGAGAGTTCCATCGTAATCTTCCTGCAAGCCGACAACGCTACAGCTACTATGAGGGTATTGTCGAGCTGACAAATAGCTCCCTTACAATCTGCTTTCATAGCAGCGATATGGACCAGAAAAAACTTATTCTCACACTAAACCTCACCGGTTTTCATCCAAGTGATCCCGACCGAGAGTATTTAGGAGGCCTTGCCTTTGCGCTGGGAACAAGTGACGGCCCTTTTGATTCTCGCTTTTTTGAAATGGGGCTTGTTCGCAGCACTTTGCCTTACTTCTCTTTGGATTCAAAGGGCCTGTTTCCCCTCATCACACCAAAGGTAAAAAACCACACTGTATTGCTTCCATCAAAAGCAGATACGGCCTGGTATGTATATTTCTTAAAGCACAGCGATCTAAATTTTTATTGACCTCCTCATCGCCACTGTTTCATAGTTTCTGCTATTGGGCATTGTACGAAGTTTTGCTTGTCCTTCTACAAAAAGAAACCACCCCGGCACAAAATGTGATCCGAGGTGGTTGAAATATAAGTTTATGAAAATTAAAATTTTTAGACATAAGGTTCTAACCTATTTGGGGCAAGCTTCTTTTGTCACTATTATGTTTCTCAAACAATTCCCAAGCAAATGCTTGCGGGGGGCTATCGCAAATGATTTTTCCCTCTTTCATGCCGATAATGCGATCGAATTTTTTTGCCAATTCAAAGTCATGTGTTATAACAATCACCGTCTTATTATAATTTGGTTTTAGCAATCGATTTATTATGTTTTCTGATATTTTCGGATCCAAATTTGCTGTTGGTTCATCAAGGACAATTAAATCCACATCTTTTTTATGAAGGGTCCTATAAAGTGCAATTCTTTTCCATTGCCCACCAGATAATTCCACGCCATTTGAATCAAGTGCTCCTAAAAAAGTATTTAATCTATCCGGAAAGTTGTTTGCAAAATCAATTAATGGATCCTCACTCAGTTCCGAGAAATCATTCGGAGCCAAATTTTCTCTCAACGTCATCTGAAAATGGACAAAATTCTGTATCAAACATGCTGTTTTTTTTCGATAGTTGTCAAGATTTAATTCCATTGTTTTTCCATTGACACTAGCCTCTCCCGATATTGGGCGATAAATTCCTAAAAGCAAATATAATAGTGTCGTTTTTCCGCTTCCATTCTCTCCCACAATAGCGATTTTCTCACCGGTCAATATTCTTAGATTAATGTTTTTAACAGCACTTTCACTTCTTTGAGGATATCGGAACTCAACATTTTTCATTTCGATTTCATGAATTTTGTCAATACAATCTTCATCGCCTTCAGGCTCTTCTTCTAAATTCATCAATCGATTCCAGTCAGCAAAATTTATACCAAACTGATCCCAAGTTGATATCGTTCCAACAAAGCTCGATACGGCTGATTGAAGATTTCGTCCCGTATTATATACAAGGACAAAGGCACCGATTGGAGTTTTCTTTTTAATGACAAGATATCCAGTAAGCAATAATGCCATTGCCATCGCCATACTTTGTGTAACTGTTGCAATTGTCCTTTGAAAGGTGTTTTTCTGGCAAAGCCTTTTATATTCCAATGTAATCTTTTCTTTAACATCAATCATTTTACTGAAAAAGAAATTCACCAAATCGTAAGTCCTAATGTCTTTTGCTGCATATCTATCCGATAGCAATTCGACAAAATATTTCTCCACCCTTTTTTCCTTAGTAATTTTTCGTTCCAGTTCATAACGTCTATGGTTACTTTTAACTAATATAAAGATGTATGGAACATTAAATACCGCAATCAAAATTGGCACATACCATGCCACCCATACTAACGACGCCAACTGTAAGACAATTGTCGCCAGTGGCGTGTATAACGCTATAATCAAATTTAGTGATGACACAATACTAGACTTTATTGTTTGGTTTGCTCTTGAAACCAAATCATGTATTTCATACATTTCAAGACTGTTCAGTTTAACTTTTGCAAGCTTATTATTAATTTCATGCGAGACACTCTGTCCTAGTTTGAGTTGCAAAACCGTATTGAGATAAATCTGAAAGTAGGAAACACACTCTTCTATCACTTGGACAACTATATATGATGCAAACATGATTATCCCCAATTTGACCGTTATCCCTAGCGACAATTTGTTTACAACTTCCGTATAAATCATATTTTTTATTGGTCCCAAAAAAGATAAAAGAATCGTCAGAAGAGCAATTTCGAGCATTACTTTTAATGTTTTAGCTTCAAACAGTCTGCCAAATGATGCTTTATACTTATTAATTTGATCAAACATCTCAATCATTCTCCATCAGAAGCCACGATACATAATATCGACGATATTTCTCGCAGCCTGTCATAAGCTGTTGATGTGTCCCTATCCCCACAATTTTTCCATTTTCCAAATATATTATTCGATTCATTTTTGATGCAATTTTGAGTCTGTGAGATACAAATATCATTGTCTTCGATTTATCATCTTCCTCTAGCACTGTATTAAAAAAGCTATATTCTGATGAAGGATCCATTGCCGCTACTGGCTCATCAAATATCCATATATCAGCATTATCCAATAGAGTTCTGGTTGCTACTATCTTTTGTGTTTCTCCACCAGATAAGTCTATTCCATCATCATAAAGGGAAGCTCCTATTCGTGTGTCGAGTCCATTTTCTAGACGTCCTACAATCGATAATGCTGTTAGCTTTTGCATCGTGTTTAGTATTAAACTATCTCTGTTTTTTTCTTTTGAAAATATAATATTTTCCCTTATCGTAATGTTGAATTTATAACTTTCTTGCGCCATTAGAGCGATTTTATTTGCACCGATATCAACTTTACCTCGAGTGGGCTGCAATAAGCCAAGAATAAGATTTAAAAGTGTACTTTTCCCACTCCCGTTTTCCCCAACAATCAAAATTTTTTCCCCAGGATTAATAGAAAATGATATTTCTTGCAATAGCCTCCTTTTTTTATACTCAAAGTCGACATTTTCAAAGATGATTTTTTTACTCTTATTTTTTCTACTTTTAGCTATGTTCGGCTTCCCATTAGTTTTCTCTGCGAATTCAAAGTATGTATCAATCTCATATTTTATTGATGCTATTATTTTTATATGTTGAATCACCTGCGTAAAACTAACCAAATATGTCGACAACACTTGAATAAGATATATTAATGTTCCCAGCATCACCGATCCGCGAGTATATCTTATATATAGCACTATATAATAAATAAACTCAAAAAAGTACATCACACAGGCCCAAAAAAGATTTATACCCGTCCATTTCTTTTCTAAATCTAAAGTTTTCCTCTTTATTTCTTCATTTAACCAGTATCTTTTTCCTTCAATATAATCTGTCAATCTCCATTGGCGAATTTCCTTTGATGAATTTTTATCAACGAACAATTTGTTAAAGTACGCTTCTTTTATTTTGAACATTTCTAACGATTTATTCAGTTCTACACCTTCTGAAGTTCCTCTTTTCGTAAAAACATTTTGCACTATAACCATTATTATCAGAACCACTAAAGCAAGTACATCATATTGAGCCACCATAACACTAAGAACTATAATCGATACTATCAGTGCGATACTCCCATTAATATTTTGCACAACTAACAAAATATCATTTTCCACCGCATTTATTGCGCGTTCTTTGTCTGCGACGAAATTTGAATCACTCATATGGTATAATGGCACATTTTGAATATATTCAAATACTGGTTTCCCAAAATTACGTGTAATCTCAAGTTGCATTTTTTGAGTCAAGAGGCCGTCTAAGTTTTCAATGATTATTGCTACTATATTTACTGTCAGCATTATTATCAAAAATAGCACTAATTGCTCTAAAGCTCCGGCTTCTAACGCTTGCACTTGTTTTTCATAAACTTGCAAACCAATTGGTCCCAGCATTGCTACTAGCAATTCTGCTCCTAACGATGAAAGGATTTGCCAGGCACAGTGGCGCACAACCATAATATATATTTTAAAAATCGTTTTCACGTCACCACTCCTAAACTAAAATCGGGAGTGCCTCTCGAGAACGAAGACACTCCCGTCACTACCGCTACACAGACCGCAATTATGGCTTACCGAACGTTAGGTATTATTGTAATTGCTGCAGCTAAAATTCTCACAACTGAAAAAGTTTCTGGCACACTGATACGGAGTAAAAACTCCTCCGCAGCTGAATTTTGCGCACGAAGAGTTGCGCAGACTAATATCAGATTGAAACTGTACGACGACAGGCTCTGAGTATTTCATAGCAATTTCCTCCCATTGGTTATGATATTAGAAAGCCGTGCAAGAAAACGTACCACTACAATGGAAGAAAATTCCCAGCAAGCAAGAGAATTTTGCCCCCGTCGTGCAGTTAAACTTCTCTGTACATGTACTACGCGGAGTCACTTCACTAGTACCCTGGACAACCAAAGGTTCTGAATACTTCATCGCATTTCACCTCTTATTCATTTTATTTTGTGCCATTATAATCGCCTAAAATTGCATATGCTCTGCAACGATAGCTTCACTTTGTTTCAAGAGTTGACGAATTGCGTTTTCTTTTCGAAAAAAGCAGCCTCCATCTGTTTCGTGGATTGATCCATTGGCCAGACAATCTCCTATACATCCACGCGGACATTGATACTTTAGAACGCACTTGTTGCAATCATCCATATAGAAACGCCCTGTTGTCATAAAATTCACAAGATTGATGAAATTCTCATTGAATAACGCATGCGGTAGAGAGTCTTTGTTAATATTTCCAAGACAATACCGTTGATCCATAAACGATTGACACAAATACACGTCTCCATTTGTAGCAATTCTGGGACTTATTGGAACTGGATTTTCATCTTGGTATACATATGGGCAAACGCCAGAATATGGAACAGGAATATCGATTCTTATGTTGGACTCGGCTTCATCCCCAGCAAGCTTTCGATATTCATCATTTATTCCTGTTATTACTTTAGACTCCTTCAATCGATCAATCAAGCTCTGATATTCGAGAGGTGTTAGTGCTATTTTCTCAAGGTTTTCATTTGCTCGTCCTACTTTTTTCAACCCTGCCAGCATGATTTTATGGACACCCATATCAATAAGTTTTTCACAGAACATATCCCAGTTATCGTTCATATTTTGCTTATTCATCATGTTACGTACAATGACCATATTTGCGTGCTTTGACAAAAGCCTTTGCAAGCCAGCCATTGTTCTTTCAAAATTTCCCTTTCCACAAATAGAATCATGCAACTCAGCTCTCGATCCATTAAGGCTGACCTGGACACTAACATGCTTTTCTGCAAGCATGTTTGCCACATCATCAGTAATGCATGTTGCATTGGTAATCAGCAAAATGTTTCTTGCTAAAATTCCAGATTCAAGCATCATATCGATAAATTTCCACACCTGGGGATGAAGAAGCGGCTCTCCTCCAGATAATGTAATTGATGCTTTCTTTGGATTATCATAACACCCAAGTACATTTTTAAATGCTTCAACAGAAATCTGATCTCGGAGCTCTCCTGATTCGTTATAACAGTGAATGCATCTCAAATTACAATTAGACGTAATTTCAATGTAACAACCATTTAGAATATAATCGTTATTAGCTAATACTCCTTCAACATGCATCGTACTTCCATCTCCGTTTTATTTTATTGTCAAAAGTTCCATCTTTAAGAGTGTCTCCAAAGCTTTTGTACATCCCTCGTATACAGTCCTTTTGTCCAGCTGATCCTTATCAATGCATTGATCAAAAAGCAATTCACACAAACTTTCGACACTTTGTCCATCACAATTTTCATACAAAAAGTGTGACGTTTCATTAACTAAAAATATCGCTCCAGTTTCTTCATCGAGCACCAAATAGTACTCCCTATGTTTTTCAATCAGCACCTTTTTTTGGACATTTTTTTCTAGGCAATCTTTCATCACCATATTATTCCCCCCTTTTCTTCAAAGTTTCTGATGTCCTTTTGCTAATTATATACTCTAGTTGCGCTACAATTTTTTCATCTTTGTTCAAGATGCATTTTTCTTTGTCTCAATTTGGAACCTCAGAACATTGTAGGTTTGTCAAATATCTTGTACAGTGAGAGAATCGAAAAAAGCAGCAAGTTTTTCTTTAGGAGAGAGCCATCCCAGAGGGCGCATAGGTAAGTCGTTGGAGCGATTTTGGTGTGCAGCGAACTGCACACCAAAATCGGCAAAAGAGAAGAAACGGTGTGTATTGTAGAAACGCTTCTGGTCTTCACGGTGGCTGCGCTCCACTTTGCCGTTGTGATGTGGCGTGTATGGGCAGATCAGTTTGTGCCGGATCCCAAGGCGCGCAGCGGCCAATTCAATGCGAGTAAGCCGGTCTTTCTTGTTAGTCGAGAAATGGTTGGTAAACTCAATACCATCCCGTACACCACGGCGTTTGAACCAGGTTACCATTTTCTCCAGAAAATCGGCGGAGGAATAGGCACTCTGCTCCGGGTAAGCCCCAAGATAGCTAAGACGTGTATATTCGTCAATCGCTGTATACTGATATAACCGTTCTTCCGGATTTGCCAGGCATTTCAGCGGTACCACTTTCATATCCACCTGCACACGCTGGCCGGGATACTGCATCTGCTCGTATGGTTTTGGCTTGTAAGGCGTTCTGACCTTTATCTGCGGGAATATCCCCAGTTTGCGCATAACTCGGAACAGGCTTTCCGGGCAGCGGGTATAGCCCCGTTTGCGAAGCCGCTGCCACAGTTCTATCATTCCAAGCGTGGGATTCCTTCGCCGCATATTCCGGATAAGATTCAGCTCGGCCTCGGTGTGCTGGTTCGGGTGATGGTGCGGACGTCTGGATTGGCAGGCCAGAGATTCCACACTTCCATTCCAGCGCGTCTTCCAAAAGTAGATATACGACCAGCTTTTGTTATATTTCCGGCTGGCCCGGCTTACGCCATATTTCGCCGCATACTGCATGAGGGATTGCCGATACCGCATGTCTTGTGTTATACTCTTACTCATGAGGGACAGAGTTCCTTTTCTTGGGCTTGTTGTGTGTGGTAACTTAACTATACCCTATGAAGGCTCTGTCCTTCTACTTTTTTATTCGCTTTTACTTGCTCTTCTGTCCAACATGTATTGTAGCTCTACAGCCTCAATTTGGACCCTCAGAACAAATACTTGCTATTCTTTTTCAAGTTTGCTATACTTTGTTGTAATATCCAACAAATTTAGCTCCGTACTGTATCGGCTAGAATATATGTGCTTTCTTGAAAAGCTGGCTGATGGACTTTCATACGGACACAATAGAGTCCTTGGGGGTAACATCAGGCTAAGACGCTCTCATTCTAACAGCATAGGCAACAAAAGGGAAAAAGACACGGCTGGCTGCTGTGCCTTGAACCGTAAAGATATTGTAATAGAGGGATATTAAATGAATCATATTTACATCGTCGAAGATGATTCAGTATTATGCTCTGAATTAGCCTTGGCGCTGGAAGCTGTTGGTTATCATACAACTTGTGCAAATGACTTTAATAACGTTCTTAATGAATTCCTTTTGGTATCTCCTGATCTAGTGATCCTGGATATTAATTTACCAAATACTGATGGTTTTATTTTATGTATGAAAATTCGAAAGGTATCACAAGTTCCTATTATCTTTATCACTGGTCGGGATTCACAGATTGACGAACTCCAAGCTCTTTCTTTAGGCGGCGATGATTACATTACAAAACCGTACAGCCTCCCAGTTCTTATGGCTCGAATCAAGAATACGCTTAAAAGGACCTATCGTTCTGAAACTTCTTCTGAAATAGAATACAATGGGCTCAAATTAGATCTCTCCAATTGCACTGTAATGTATAACAACGTTTGTGTAGAACTTAGTAAACGTGAAACGCAAATCTTATGCTACTTGCTCAACCATGCGGGTCACTATGTTTCTCGAATTTCTTTAATTGAACATTTATGGAATACCAATCAATACATCGACGACAATACGCTCAGTGTAAATGTAACAAGGATACGCGAAAAATTGTCCAGGCTAGGTCTTTCCGGTTTCATTCAAACCAAACGTGGTATGGGGTATAAAGTGTGACATTCGGAGACTTTATTAAAGATGAGCTTTCTTCTATCCTTTTGCAAATTTTATGTGCTATTATTCTAACAATTTATTTGTGTTCTTTATCTTTAGATATTGGCGAATGCGTTTTAATTTTAATTGCTTGGATTGTTATCGCGTCGCTCTACTACTTTTATAAATATTATCGAACCAATTTAATTTTTAAAAAGTGGAGCAGCATCTTGCAAAGCCTTGAAAGAAAATATCTTTTGGGTGAAATGATCAGTAATTATGGATCGTTTCAACTAGAACTTTTCATTCAAATTCTCAGATCCTCTTTAAAATCCATGACCCAAGAAGTTTCCAAAGTACAAATTGAAAAAAAGGAATACCAAGAATTAATCGAAAAATGGGCACATGAATTAAAGGCTCCCATTGCATCCATAACTCTAGTATGTGAAAACAATCCGTCTGAACTCTCAAGGAAGATTTTGTTACAAGCCAATCGTCTTTCTTACAATGTCGAGCAGGTTCTGTATTACGCACGTCTTGGATATATGTCTAACGACTATATGATCAAACGTGTTTCTTTGGAGGATATTATTCACACAGCCATCTTGAACAACAAGCAACTACTTATACAAAATCAATTTTCAATTGAAGTTCATACTGTTGATTCTTTTGTTTATACGGACACAAAAGCGCTCGTATTTATTTTGGGTCAAATAATCAATAACAGCGCACAGTACAGGAGTTCTTCGCCGCTTCTTACGTTTCGTGCAATTGATACGAACCATCATGTTTATCTTGAAATCCAAGATAATGGAACCGGGATCCGAGAAAGCGACCTTGGTCGTGTTTTTGAAAAAGGGTTCACTGGAAGTAACGGTCATCAACGAAAGACTTCCACCGGGATTGGCCTTTATCTATGTAAACAGCTTTGTAAAGAGCTGGGGATTGAAATCACGATTCGTTCTGCCGTAAACAAATATACTTGTGTTTCTCTTGCTTTTCAAAAATCTATAGAATCCAGAGCGATCCCATAAAATCTCATCAACGCTCTGCATATGCAAACCAGTTTCTGCAATCAGAAGGTGTAATACAGGCAAACGCAGCCTGTCGCGCCGCTGCAGGGCTTCCGGGGTCAAAGCCCTGCGTTTACGCAGGAACGCTTTTACTTTGGCCCATAGTTTTTCAGTGGAATTCAAGTCCGGACTGTATGACGGCAAATAAAACAGCTTTGCGCCGGCCTGATGGATCATTTGCGCGACCTGTAGAGTATGTTTATTCTATAGCACTTTTTTGAAGAAAGATGGGAAGGCACATTATTTTTTGATTTGCTCCCATCCCTTAAGATAAAATAGGTGTTTGTCAACTTCTCAAAGTGACAAACACCTATTTGCGCTTTATTCTTACAATTTTGTAATGTTTTTAAAATCCACCTTCATATCATCTCACCGCAATATACACTATAATTATAGTAGAATGTAAGGAGGGCCTTGTAAACATGATTGAAGTAAAACACTTAGAAAAATACTATGGATCAGACGGTACTGTTACAAAAGCTCTTGATGATATTTCATTTATTAGTTACGACGGCGAATTTTTATGTATCATGGGAGCTTCCGGTTCCGGAAAAAGCACGCTTCTGAATTGCTTATCCACGATTGATTGTGCCAGTGCGGGTGATATCCTTTTCAACGGTGTCTCCTTTGACAGCTTGAAAAAATCAGAGCTGGCTGCTTTCCGTCGCCATAATCTCGGTTTTATTTTTCAGAACTACAATTTGCTGGATACCCTTACTTTAGGCGAGAATATATCTTTAAGTTTACTCATCAACGGTGCTGCTCAAGGCACAATCCAAAAGCGCATTCATGATATTGCTAATCAAGTTGGCATAGGCCATTTACTAGATAAGTTACCTTCTCAAGTTTCAGGTGGAGAGCGCCAAAGATGCGCTTTTGCACGTGCAGTTGTCAACTCTCCGAAACTGATTTTTGCTGATGAACCTACCGGAGCTTTGGATTCCGCCTCAGCCATCTCCCTAATGAAAATCATTGCTTCTCTCAACCATACACTTCACTCTAATATCTTTCTGGTCACACATGACGCTCTCTGCGCCAGCTATGCAGATCGTGTTCTTTTCTTAAAAGACGGGAAAATTTTCAGCGAACTCGTAAAAGGTGAGAAAAAGAATCGTGAATTTTATCATGAAATTCTAGACAATATATCATTGTTGGGAGAGTAATCAATATGTTAGCGAAACTTTCTTTTCGAAACGCAAAACGGCAAGCGCATGATTACATTATCTACTTTGTAACACTCACAGCAATCTTTTCTCTTATCCACGGTTTAAACTCTTTGCTCTTTGCGGAAGATGATATCTTTCCTCTTGACGATTCAACCTTCATTTTACCCATGATTCTAATTTCTTCGCTGCTATTTTCCATTTCGCTGTGGCTGACAAGTTATATGACTAATTTCATTTTAAAGCGCCGAAGCAAAGAAATTTCCATTTACATTACACTTGGAATGGAGCCGTACCAAATATCCAAAGTATTTACCCTTGAAAACTTCTATATTTCTATTTTTGCTCTTATTTTAAGTTTCCTTTGTGGGTCTTTTGTGTATCAAGTTTTAAAAGCCGTATCCTTCAATCTGTTGGGGAAACCATATTCTTTAACTTTTCATTTTTCATTATATCCATTTGTTATTACATTCCTTTACTTTCTTTTCACGTTTCTCTTTTCATCATTCAGAAGTATCAAAATAATTCAAAAATCACAACCGCAAGATTTGCTTCAGTATGACTCTCCACACAAAATTCCCTCTTCTGTTTTGATTCTCCGTGCAAAACTTCTGTTTCCTGCATCGATTATTTGTATCACTCTGTCTGCCATCTTTTTCCTTCTGCAACCTCTGTCTGAAAGCGCAAATTTCACTTTTGGCACCCTTTTTTCTATTCTCTTTATCTATTTGTTTTTCCACTATTTCCCTGCTTGGATCTTTGACTGGTTAGAAAAAGGAAGTTGGAAATATCATTCTGTTCGCTTATTGGTACTGCGGGCATTTACGGCGCGCATAAATGATATGAGTAATTCATTTGCTTTCTTAACCAGTTCCTTTACGGTATCTCTTTCTCTAATTGCAGTAGTTGCAATTTCCATTTTCACTTTCAATTATCGGCTTTCTCTTGTTCCGTTCACCTTTTCTATCATTACAAGTCAAAATCAAAATCATTTAGCAGATTACGATATCTACATAAAAGAGAAATACCCAAATTCTCATTCATGCACCTACACAATATATCAAAGTACCAGTTCCGCCTTCACTTCGTCTATCCCTGGTTTCACTCTATATAATGCCGTGATCATGCCTTATAGCGAATTTGATTTATGCATATCCCACAGCGACTATTCTGCTCTCCGTTCTCTCTTAGGATATGCACCTATCAGCCTAAATGAAAACGAGTATATTGTTCATTGTTTGTCCTCTTTTCAGGGCACCTTCAAAACATGTGCTGAGCAACATTCGACACTGGATATAGGCGATAACAACTTGTCTTTTGCTGGTATTTGCACAGAACCTCTTGACCAATATGATGGCTATTCAAACGGAAATCTTTTTCTTCTTGTTGTGCCTGACTCTGTCGTCGGCTCTCTCTCTACATATTATTCCAAGTATTCTACTTTAATGGATGAACCATTTTCTCATGCAGAATATTGCGAAATGCAAGATGTGTTTCCCAATCTTATTTCCCTTCGATCCGATTCCAGCTCTTCTCTTATTAAATCATCACCTGTTGATTATATAGATATTTCCGATGATATCCGTCAGACAAACGGGTTCCTTTATATAACATCAGCTTTGCCCGTCTTATACATAGCAATCATTCTTTCTGTTTCTGGTTTTACGGTGATTGCCTCTAATGTATTATGTGAAAATCTGAAGGCTTCACACGATTTCAGAATTCTCAAAAATATTGGTTATGACATTCATACATTGGAAAAGATCACACTTTATCATCTCTCAGCCATTTTCATAATTCCATTGTTCAGCGCCGTTCTCTTTTCTTTTTTTATCTCTTTCACTTATTGTCGCTCTTGCGGCGCGCTCTATTTTGTGCCTTTCAAAAAACTTCTTTTTTGTTTCTTTGTTTCTATAATAGTATTTACTCTTTTATATGGTATTTATTTTGCAATTTGTTTTACTTCATTGCGGAAAGAAATCATTTTTACAGATTAAGGAGAAAAACAAGCATGAGTGCCAAAAAATCAAAGACATTCTTTAAAACTTTAACTGCTATTTTAGTACTTCTACTATTTTTTGGGGGGTACTACATTTATTCCTCTGGCATCTTCGGAGCCTCTGTGACCGAAAACATTTCAGAGCATAGTATCACAGATGAAGAACGCCTTATAGAATATGAAGAATATGGTATAACATACGATGAATCTTCTCAATCATATTTATATCAGGACTCTCTTATAAAAAATCTTCGTGATGGCGATTTTCTTTACACAAACGCTGCTGGTTCCATCAAGCTTATAATCCAGCGAGACGATAATGGTCATATTCAAAGTATTGATGTTGAATAGTTTTGCCATCCATTTGAAAATTTAACTAATTTCCGATTCTTTTCAATGCTATTTTATTTCTATAAGATACATGATTTTCGATTTTTGGGTGACCACTCTATAATCCCCCACCAAGCAAAAAAGCCCAGTCCAAAGCTCAAAATGATTCAGCTTTATTCCGTCGGGAAAATCCAGTACTGCTATCGATCCAAGATAGCAGTAGAGATCAATTACTCTAGGGTTGGATTTTCGTAACCGCCCATAGAGTACCCGTCCTTTACAAGCATCCTGAGGCAAGAGAAAATAGTGCTAAGCCAGCGGAAGTCTTTGGAGCCTCCAAAAACTCCCATGAGATTTTCGTGAGGCTCAGATACAGGGAGGTGCCGGGATGCAGATAGAAGTCATGTCGTTGCGAGGCAGCCAGTGGCTGCAACTATTTCTCGAGCAGGCGCAAATCGGACAAATGGTAGAGCATTGGTGTAAAGAACACCCTGTTGCCTGCTCGACCTACTACCATTGGAAGAAAGCGCTGCGCGAGGAATTTCTGGCGCGGATGGAGGCAGAGCAAGGGCACCCCATCCTGCAGACGGCCGTCACAGTTCTCTTCAATCAATCGGAAGGCTGCCTCAGATTGCTGTCTGCCACAGGCTTACCGTCCACAAAACAGTTCGCCCATTGGCATCTTGCGTGCCCCCACGGGTCAGAAAACCCGGACAGTGGTGCCCCGAATAGCCGTCGGTCTGTGCATAAATCGGCTACAGTCTGGAGATAATGTACAATAAGTTTCGCAAATTGAGAAGAGAATAAAAAGAGACATGGTTTGCAGAACTCTGGTAGAATGAAGTTACGACACACCATTCGAAAGGAGACAGCAAACCATGCCTGAGAAGATTGTACAGCTAAACGAGGAAGTAATCAAGGGGCAACTCAAAGAACTCGTACGAGGCAGTGTAGAGGAGACGCTCAACGAACTGCTGGAGGCGGAGGCCAACAAGCTGACCCAAGCTGCCCGGTATGAGCGTAATGAGCAGCGTCAGGGGTATCGCAGCGGCCACTACAACCGCAATCTCACCACCACTTCCGGAGATATCACCCTCAAGGTGCCCAAGCTCAAGGGCATCTCCTTTGAGACTGCAATCATTGAGCGGTATCGCCGCCGTGAAAGCAGCGCGGGAGAGGCTCTCATTGAGATGTATTGGCTGGCATATCCGTCCAGCACGTGGAGGGAATGTTACCGAGGCACTATGAGGAAGCAAAGTGTCACCATCCACCATTAGTGAACCGAACAAGAAAGCGTATATCCACATTGAGGATTGGCGGAACCGCTCTTTGCTAGGCGGGCGGTATCCGCTTTGATCAATTTCAAATCTTAACATTACCCACATCCAATGGAAAAGAAATCATTAATTTATAGACATCTTCCTTTTTTACCAAATATGTACCATTGTATTTTCTAATTACTCTTTTAATGTTTTGTATTCCATATCCATGTTCATGATGTGGATGTAATGCGTATGTGTTTGAACGTGTATTAGCTTTATTATATGTGTTTGCCAGCAAAACTACTATTTGCTCATGTTGCCGAAATACTCTCAATTCAATCCGTTTCTTCTCCTCTTCACCTAGTTGAAGGCAGGCATTTACAGCATTGCATAGTGCATTTTCAAATAAAGAAAACACATCTGGGAAAGTCATAAAAAGAAAGTTCCCGTACCGAATATCTGCGCAGAATTCAATCCCATACTTTATACACAGCTCATTCGTTTGATTTAAAATTAATTGAAGTGCTTTTGATTCCACAAAATAGAAATCGTTCCTTTCCTGTATGCTTTCTCGAACTTCCTCAATACTCTTTTTGAAGGCCTCACTTTTATTTTCTCGAGCCAGCAGTTGCAGTCCATTAAGCTGTGCTTCGAAGTCGTGAATTAGCCCTTTCATTTCTTTTAGATGTTGTTCTTGCAAATTCATAACAGCTTCCGTTTTTTCCTGTTCAAACATCATCTGTTTGTATTCTTCTGCCGTAAGATATCTTTTTTCTGTCGCAACTTCTCCTAGGAAAAAACATATGTTTGAGATTAATATAAATGCGTATAGAATTCCGCCCATCATTGTGGTCTGCGATGTATTAGCAACCGCTCCCATATATACAATATAATATACAAACACGATTGAAACAATCGGAAATATCGATGCCCATCCATTATTCTTAGTGTAAATAGGGGTCTTTTCCCCATAAATTCGGTTTAATATGAAACGTCCCACACGTAAAACAATATAAAAAATTCCGCTAGCAATCAAGTTGAATGCAGCTGCGTCAATCGTTATTTCGATTGTCTGCGCAAGATTGTTTCCTATAAGAGCAGACATAATTAATGGTGGTGTGAATTCGCAAATAACGCATAATGTCACCAATATAAGTGCCAAAGGTAAAGCTTGTTGCCAACGTGTATAAAAAACAACAAGAAATAATACTAATAAAGTAAACGCAGATACTATTGTATTTAACCACGGAATTTCTAGCATATTAATTCCAAAAAGAAAAAGTGAAGACAAAAATATGCTTCCTAAAAAAAGAGCCCTATTTTCACTTTTGCGTTTTGCAAACCATGAAAAGGCCCAGATGCATAATCCGTAATCAATAACACACTTTAGCAATGCAATACTGGCATCAATCATTTTATTTCCCTAAAAATTCAAAATAATTTGCAAAGAATTCGTTTTTCATACCACGACTAATTGGAACGTTTTCTCCATTTACCAATTCGACGCCCGTTTTATTCAATTTTTTTATCATTTTATAATTTACAACAAATCCCTTTTGTGCATATGCAAATTGTTCTTGTGGCAATTTTTCGTAAATACTTTTTAGTTGTTCCCATGTCTCTATTTCACCGTCTAATGTAACTAGACATCTTTTTCTTGCATTCGAATAAATGTACAGGATTTGTTGTATCTTGACTACTACGGTATTATACATATCTTTAACCAAAATCACTCGATAATTGCTACGGATTGAAGAAATCGCTTCATCTAAAACCGCATACATTTTCTCTTTAATAATAGGTTTTACAATATATCGATATGCCCCTATCTCATATCCTTCTATCGCTTTTGAATGCAAAGACGTCAATAATATAATTAGTGATGTATTTCCTGCTTTCCTAAGCTTTTTTGCAACATCTATTCCAATATCACAATTATTAAATCGGATGTCCAAAAAGAGAATATCGTACTTATGCTTTGCGTGTAGCAATTCCTCTACGGTTTGGTAAAACGTCAACTCCAAATTTTCATTCTTCACAATCGAGTATGACGCAATTATGTTTTTCATCTGCTCGTAAACTAGGGCATCATCATCACACACTACTATTTTCATTACGATCAGTCCCTGCCTTCTTTAAAATTTCCACATACCTTGACAGTATTGAAACCAGATAAATCACTTCCTCTGTTGTTAACTCTGATATCAAATTCCCTACTACTGTACTTTCTGGAACTGGAGTATCTATACGGCCAATTAAATAATCACTACTGACATTTAGAGAGTTTGCTATTGTATACAAAGTTTTTATTTTAAAATTTCTTCTTCCCGCTTCAATAAGTTTGATTGTTTGTGTAGAGACATCACACTTTTCAGCAAGATCATCTATGGTCATATTCTTTTCTAATCTCATTTTTCTTATGCGCAAAGCAGCAACTTGGCAGATATCCATTTTGTACCCCATCAACTTTAAAGCACACTTATATCCTTCAAAATAAGCTGATAATTCATTTTAATATTAGCAGCAACCGTTTGCCCGCGAAAGAAATTATAGTGATCTTATTTGTCTCAATACGTATATTAGAGTATACATCCCCCCCCCCTATTTTTCATTTCAGTCAAAGAAACCTGCATTTTGGTCAAACTTTTTTCTGTTTCGTTACCGATCGTTCTATAATGTCAGCATATTATAAGTTTTGTAGGAGATGGACGTTATGAAATTGTCTCTTAGAAAGTCTTTCCGCGCGATAATGAAGGGTTGCCTGACTTTGGCCAGCGCCTTTGTTATTATTAGTGTTAATTCAACCTGTATGGGGCCCGGCTATCAGCCTAGAATTCCCGATACCGCTAATCGCTTTAAGAGAAATCACTCATGAAAGCAAGCATTTCTATCGTTCGGATTTGGATACATTTAGGTCTTATCCCCAGCGCCGATGTTTCTCTATATATTTGGGCTTTGGATTATCTTTTCTTTAATCTTCTTACCTGGGGAACACTTCTCTTTCTAGGCTTTGTGTTTAATTGCGTTCCGAGATGTTTGCTGTTCCTTATTCTTTATTTGCCTTTGCGCATCTATGCTGGTGGGTTTCACGCCAAAACAAAAATCGGTTGCTATCTCATATCAGCATTTACATTTCTTTTTGTCGTACTCTATCCTGCGGATACAACTATTCATTTTTACCACTTGGTATTTCCCTGCATATCAACCTGCATAATTTACTACTTTTCTCCAGTATCTGCCACTAATAAACCCTTAGATGATTTAGAGGCATTACATTACAAAAAGATGGCCCGTAAGATTCTTTTCAGCGAAATTCTCTTCTTTTTATTGATTCTTCTCATTTTTAATACGCAAATTACATTTGCATTTTTCTTCTCTTTTACCATTCACCTGTCGGTTTTAGCACTTCAAATAACTGTAGAGTTAGTAAGCAAAAACTTTTTTGCCAATTTATAATTCCGTCTTAATAATTGAACGGATAATCTTCCCCCAACCTTTTCGTAGCATATAGAGTCAATCCCCGGGCCACTCTCTCCGTAAAAATTACCGTTATTGGCGTTTAGGGTATCCTAGGAGGGGCGCCCCTGCCGCTGGCCGTTCTCCACAATTTCAAAATGCAAGTGATCCCCTGTGGCCCGCCCTGTGTGCCCTACGTAGCCAATGACCTGCCCGGCCTGCACCTGCTGGCCTGCGGTGACGCAGATGGTTTGGCAGTGGGCGTAGAGGGTTTGCAGGCCGCCGCCGTGGTCGAGCTTGACGTAGTAGCCATAGCTGCCGCCCCAACTGTCCACGCCGTTGGCGACTATGACGGTACCATCGGCGGCGGCCAGGATGGGCGTGCCTGCGGGGGCAGCAATGTCGGTGCCGCTGTGGTAGCTGACCTCGCCGGTGATGGGATCGGTGCGGTAGCCGAACGGCGAGGTAATGCTGCCCGTAATCGGCAGCGGCCACTGCAGCGGGCCGGTGCTTTGCCAGGCACCGGCAGGGGCCAGAATCTCCCCACCGCCGGACAGAAACCCACCCAACAATTCGGCCCACAGGGTTTCGTATTCTGGCGCGCGGAGCAGGTCGAGATATTCCTGCTGGCGGGCGGTGTAGGCATAGTCCTGCGCCATCTCGTCCGGCGTTTTGTGTGTCAGTTCAATCAACAGCACCGTCTGTGTGACGGTTTTGGCGGCAGCGGATTCGGTTCCGTTGCCGCTTTCTGTATCCTCGCCGGGATTTTTGGAGGAATCCCCGCTGTCCGTGTTTTCATCGCCGGCTGGTTCGTCCGCTTCGATCTCCACTGTCTCGGTATAGGTGGAGTATGCAACCTCATTCATATCCCACATGGTTTGGCGAAGTTGCTGCAGGCGCGACTCGTCCAGATAGGCCACCGGCGCGCCGTCCTCCGCACCCGACACATAAGAAGAAAAGACCGCCAGGACGTCCTGCCAACGGATGTAGTACACATCGTCGTTGGCTTTGATTTCCTGGCGGTCGTGCGGCATGGTGGATTCTATTTGTTGTAAGTAATCGCGGTATTCGCCGCCCAACTGCTCCACCGCCTGCTGTACGGTGAACGCGTCCTCGCCGGGGGCTTCAGCGGCAAAGAAGATACCGTAGGCCGATCCGGCGACAAAGGCGATCAGGCAAATCAGCACCACGATCAGTACCGCCACACTGCCGCCTGCGGCCAAGGCAATCAGTAAGCTGTGCAGGGCCTCCACAAGTGCACGCATCCCGGCACGGGCAGCGTCCGTTGCACGTTTGGTTGTGTCGACGGCTCTTTTTGCCGTTTGCTGTGCGCGTTGGGTAAACCGGGCTTTGGCCTGGCCGTTCCGGGCAGCCGCTTGCACCGCCTGACGGGCTTTCCCGGCCTGCTCAGTCGTTTTGGGGCCGGGCGCACCTTGTTTCATTTCCCGGCCCGGTTTGATGGGCTTGGCTCGGCCAACGGCGCGGGATTCTCTCTGCTGGGGCCGTGCCCCTGCCGGGCGGTTCTCGTCCGACACACGGCCAGCCTCGCGGGTTTGTGGGGGCCTGGAGGCTTCAATCGTGCTTGTATGCGCTATCGTTTCCCCTGCACCGTGGCGCTGTGCTGCTTCGCCACCGGTCTGCGCCGCTTTGGCCCGCTCCCGCCGCTGCCCGGCAGAGCGTTCCGCCAGCTTTCGTCCACCTCGGTAGGCCAATTCGGTCACCCTTTCTCCAGTGCTTACCAACTTATCCGCGCCTTTTTCCCCAGTATCCGCCGCACCGGAATATGCTCCGTCCTTCCCGCCAACAACCTGCTTTTCCCCGGCCCGCGCCGCCTCTCTGGCTTGCAGCCACGCCGCTTTCACCACGGCCTTGGGAACACGGGCGGCATCCGCTGTTTTCGGCTTTCCTCCAGCCGGCTTCTGTTTGATCTCTTTCATCCGTATCAGCTCCTTCTCTCATCATGTCATTCTTCGGACTTTCAAATCGGAAAGTCCAAAAGCCCTCTTGCATCGGGCGGTTGTTTGTGCTATCATAAAGGCAAGCTTTAACAACCGTTGGTTGTTAATAATTTTCGGGAGGCCGCCATGGACGCTCTGAATCCCGCCAAACGCCGCGCCGCCCAGCGGCCCACCCCGCAACGGGTGTATGTAAAAGTTACCTCGGAGTTTGACGCCACCGGGTATATGCAGCCCCGCGCCATCACCTGGGCGGATGGCCGCACCTTTGCCATCGACGCGGTGCGGGATTTCCGCCCCGCCGGCACGCTGGGCTGCGACTGCCGGGGCGACTGTTACACCGTGGTCATCCGCGGCGAAGAAAAGCATCTGTTTTTTGAGCGGGTGGATCCGCTGTTTTCGGGGCGGGTGGGCCGCTGGTTCGTCGAGAAAACCGTGTAAGACTGGAGGGCGGCCGCTATGGCAGAAAACCAACACATCTACGCCGCCATCGACCTCAAAAGCTTTTACGCCAGCGTGGAGTGCGTCAGCCGCAAGCTGGACACCCTCACCACCAACCTGGTGGTGGCGGATGTGACCCGCAGCGAAAAGACCATCTGCCTGGCGGTGTCGCCCAGCCTGAAAGCCTGCGGCATTCCTGGCCGCCCGCGGCTGTTTGAGGTGGTGCAAAAAGTCCGGGAGGTCAACCGCCAGCGTTTGGCCGATGCCGTCCGCGCCCACAAGGCCGTGCGCGGGGCGGACGGAAAATGGTCGTTTGCCTCCTCCAGCTTTGACGCCGCCGCCCTGCAAAAAGACCTGTCGCTGGAACTGGGCTACATCGTTGCGCCGCCCCGCATGGCGACCTACATCGAGTACAGCACCCGCATCTACCAGATCTATCTCAAGTATGTGGCGCCCGAGGACATCCACGTCTATTCCATCGACGAGGTTTTCATCGACCTGACGCACTATCTCCCGTTCTACCGCATGACGGCCCACGAGCTGGTGACCACCATGATCCGGGAGATCCTTTACACCACCGGCATCACGGCCACGGCGGGCATCGGCACCAACCTGTATCTGGCCAAGGCCGCCATGGACATTGTGGCCAAGCACGTTCCCGCCGATAAAGACGGGGTGCGCATCGCCGAACTGGACGAGCAGACCTACCGCCAAACGCTGTGGGGACACACCCCGCTGACCGACTTCTGGCGGGTGGGCCGCGGCTACGAGCGGCGGCTGCAAAAGTTGGGGCTGAACACGATGGGCGATATTGCGCTGTGTTCCTGCGGCGGGCCGCGGGAATACTACAACGAGGACCTGCTGTACAAGACCTTCGGCGTCAACGCCGAGCTGCTCATCGACCATGCCTGGGGCTGGGAGCCGACCACGATTGCCGACATCAAGGCGTATAAGCCGGAGAGCAGCTCCCTCGGCTCCGGCCAGGTGCTGACCGCCGCCTACCCCTATGAAAAGGCCCGGCTGGTGGTGCGGGAAATGGCGGAAGAACTGATTTTGAATTTGGTGGATAAGGGGCTGGTGACCGACCAGATCGACCTGACCATCGGGTACGATACCGCCAGCCTGACGACGCCCGGCATTCGATACACCGGCCCCGTCACCACCGACCATTATGGTCGCAAGGTTCCCAAGCACGCCCACGGCACCCGGCATTTGGGGCGGCGGACGCAGTCGGCCAAGGTCATTCTGGACGCTGCCATGGCGCTGTTCGACCGCATTGTGAACCCGGCCCTGCTGGTGCGCCGGGTGAACATTGTGGCGCTGCACATCCTGGTCGGGCAGGAGGAACTGCCCGTGCCGGAGGTAGAGCAGTTGGATTTATTCACCGATTACGCCAAGCTGGAGCAGGAGCGCCTTGCCGAACAGGCGCGGCTGGAGAGGGAAAGCCGAATCCAGCAGGCGGCGCTGTCCATCAAGAGGAAATTCGGCAAAAACGCCTTGGTAAAGGGCATGGATTTGCAGGAGGACGCCACCGCCATGACCCGCAACAACCAGATCGGCGGGCATAAGGCGTGAGGGGATGCTATGAACCATTTTCACCGCTATGACGAGATCATTCATTTGCCGCACCCTGTTTCGCAAACCCATCCGCGGATGGGCCGCCTGGAACGAGCGGCACAGTTTTCACCTTTCGCGGCGCTCACAGGCTATGACGATGCCGTGCGGGAGACCGCCCGGCTGACCGACGCCCAGCGGGAACTGGCCGAGGATGAGCAGGCGCTGTTGGAGCGGCAGCTACTGCGGGTGCAGATGCTGCTGGATGCAGGGACGCCACCCGTGGTTGCCGTCACCTGGTTCCAGCCCGATGCCAAAAAGCAGGGCGGGGCGTATGTGACGGCGAAGGGCAAGGTGCGGAAGATCGACGAGTTTGGCGGCGCGCTTTTACTGGTGGGCGGCGAGAAGATACCGATTTCGGCAGTCATCGGCATTCAACTCTATAACGATAAAGAGCAGATCGAGGAGGGATAACCATGTGCGGGCGTTACCAGTTCACAGAACCTCAAAATGCCGACCTGCGGCGTATTCTGCAGGATGTCCGCCGCCGCTGCGGAGATCGGGCGCAGGATTTCCGCTTTGGCGACGTGATGCCTACCGCCGCCGCGCCGGTGCTGATCGCCAACGGCGGCAAGGTAGTGGCCGACCTGCAAACCTGGGGCATCCCCGGCTGGAAGGGCGGCCTGATGATCAACGCCCGCGCCGAGACGGTCTGCGAAAAGCCAATGTTCCGCCGCAGCATGGCGGCGCAGCGGTGCGTCATCCCGGCCACCTCGTTTTACGAGTGGGATGCCGCCCGCCACAAGTACCAATTCGCCCTGCCTGGCGAGCCGCTCTACCTGGCGGGCCTGTATGACAATGTGGATGGGGCCAATCGGTTTGTGATTCTGACCACCACGCCCAATGCCTCGATGCACGGCATCCACGACCGGATGCCGCTGATCCTGCGCCGCGACCAGATCCGCCCCTGGCTGACCGACGCCGAATCGGCTCTGCACCTGCTGGCCGCCCCGCCGCCGCTGCTGGAGCGCCACAGCACCGACGGGCAGATGAGCTTTGGGGATTTGCTTTGAGACCAGCCTGCAACAAACCTCCAGCCGCCGTCTGCCATGATTTGCGGCTCACCATGGGCTTTTTTCGCCCTTTTCAGGTTGGCTGTTTCCTCTATGGTGGTTTTGGATATCTTGTGGTAAGATAGGAATCGTTGCGCGACGGGTTGTGCCGGCGCGGCAAATCTATGCCAGGGGTGTTGGTTGTGGAGATCGCCTTGCTGCTGCCGGGGCAGGAACGTTGGAAAACTGTCGTGGGCGGCGTTCAATATGACTACTGTACCGAGCGCGGGGAGTTTTTCTCTTGCGTGGCCAAAACGCTGGAAGCGGCGCATTTCCTGTGCGAGGACTGGATGATGCGCCGGGAGCGGTACTAAAATGGATACCCGCGCCGATGTCATCCGGCTTTGCATGGGGCTGCCGGACAGCTATGAAGATTACCCCTTTGACGATCCCAACTGGACGGCCATGCGCCACAAGACCAACCACAAGACCTATGCTTTTCTCTTTGAGCGGCAGGGGCATCTGTGGGTTAACGTAAAGGCGGAGCCGCAGTGGGGCGACTTCTGGAAAAGCACCTACCCCGCCGTGGTTCCCGCCCACCACATGAACAAGCGCCATTGGGTCAGCATCATCCTGGACGGCAGTATGACCGAGGAACAGGTGTTCCAACTGATTGCCGAAAGCTACACGCTGACCCAGCCGAAACGGGCCGCGAAAGCACAATCCGAATAAGTAATTGGCAGAGGGCCGGGCGGCCCTCTGCTTTTATTTTGCCGCTTCACCGCAGCGCTTCGTCCGGCTTGGTGGTCATAAGCTGGTAGAGCCGGGTGTTCTTGGGGAAACTGTTGGTAAACGGCACAATGCTGCCGGCGCAGCGGATGAGGCCGCAGCCGGCGGGCACGTTGGTGATGTACCCCAGCTGCGTGTCCGAGATGTTCAGCAGCTTGGCCAGTTCCTCCCGGTCGGTGGCGCTCTGGTTGAGCAGCACCAGGAATTCCGAGTTGGCCAGCATCAGGCGGGCAGTGTCGGAGCGCAGCAGCTCCTCCACATTTTGGGTTAAACCTGTAATCAGCCCGTTATACTTGCGGATGCGTTTCCACAGCTTGTAGAAGAAGTTGGCGCTGTACTCATAGCGGAATAAAACATAAAACTCATCGCAAAAAATCCACGTTGTTTTGCCGCTTTTCCAGTTGCGGATCACCCGGTTGTAGATGGCGTCCAGTGTCACCAGCATTCCCAGCGGCATGAGCTGTTCCCCCAATTCCCGAATGTCGTAGTCGATGATCCGGGCGTTGGTGTCCACGTTGGTACGCTGGGCGAAGGTATTCAGCGTGCCCGTAATAAATAACTCGCTGGCCAGCGCCAGCCCCTGTGCTTCGGGTTCGGGCTGCATCTGGAGCAGCCTATAAAAGTCCTGCAGCGTGGGCGGTGTGCCTTTATAACCGTTGCGGATGTAGGGCAAATACACCTGTTCGGTGCAGCGGCCGAGGATGGACTTTTCTTTCGCCGTCACCATGCCGTCACCGATGAGCTGCTCGAACAGCGACAGCACAAACTCCGACTTGCTGACGATGGGGTTGCGCTCATCACCGTAGGCGCGATCCATGTCCAGCGCGTTGATGTGGGTGTCGGACGTAGCCGAAATGCGGATGACTTCACCGCCGAGGGCTTCAGTCAGATAGCCGAACTCCGACTCCGGGTCGAGAATGAGAATGTCATCCTCGGTGGAAAGCGCGATCTGCACGATTTCTTCCTTGGCGCTCATGCTCTTGCCGGAGCCGGACACGCCCAAACGAAAACTGTTGCCGTTAAGCAGCAGCCGCCGATTTGCCACGATCATGTTCTTGCTGACGGCGTTCTGCCCATAGTACAGACCGTTCGGCTGCATAATTTCCTGCGCGCGGAACGGAATCAACACGGCGGTGCTTTCGGTGGTCAGCGTGCGCAAGGCTTGGATTTTCCGCAGACCATACGGCAGCACCGTGTCCAGCCCGTCCTTCTGCTGCCAGCGCAGCGTGGAAAGCTGGCACAGGTGCTTGCGGGCGGTGGAGTACAGCGTTTCGGTGTCGCTGTCGAGCTGCTCTTTGCTGTCAGCCAGATGCACCAGCGTCACCAGCCCGAACATCATTCGTTGGTCGCGGGTGGTCAGGTCGTCCAGCATCTCCTTGGTTTCCTTGCGCTGGAGTTCCATGTCATAGGGAATCGTAGCGGTAAAATTGTTGTTGGCGTTCTGACGGCGCTGCCAGTTGGCGACGTTCGTCTCCACGCCCAGCAGCGTGCTTTGCAGCTGGCGGGCGGCTTCGTCCGTGGGTACAGGCAGGATGTCAATGGACAGCATCAAGTCGCGGTCAAGGTCACAGAGTTCGGACACAAAGCTGTCCTTGATGTAGCTGGCATAGTCCTGCAAATACAGCACCCGACCATAACGGGCATCCAGCTTGAAATGGTCGGCGGCAAATTCCATGCTGTCGGGGCAGAACCAATCCTTGAAATGCTGCCCGCGCTTGGCGTGTTCGTGGATATTGAACTCCGCCGCAGCCTGTTCCCCGGCCTTGAAAAAGTCGCGGAAAATATGCAGGCGCTCGTTCAGCGTTAGTTCGGTTGCTACCGAGGAAAGCTGCGCAAGGTGTGTCACCAGATCCGTGCCGACGCGGGCAAAGTAACTGCGGGCCTCGTCGGCATTGCGCTTTACTACGCTTACGGTTAGGTAGCGTTCCCGCACAATGCTGTTGCTGGTGCCGGTGACCTGCGCGGTCAGCATTTGATTGAACTCGTGGCGGTATTCGTCCAAGCCGTCATCCTTGTCGGGCAGCAGGACGCTGCGCTCGAACTCAGCCTTGTTGATGCGGCGGTTATAAATCGTAATTTTCGCAGATGCGCCGGAGTCGAGAGCATTCAGCAGTTCCGAGTAATCAAGGAACATGGCGGTCTTGTCCTCTTTGCCGGCGATGGCGTAGTTGATGTCGGTAAACGACCATGTTTTGGAATACCGGTTGCCGACTTGGAAAATGCCATCCGCAAAGATTCTGCGGATGGGAATGGCGTCCTGCACACTGCGCGGAATACGGAACTTTTCGCGTTCCATCTTCTGCGCTTTCGACAGGGTTTTAATCAAGCGGTTTCCTCGCTGTCATGGGTGTTTTTCTTCATAGGCAAACCTCTCTTTCGCTTTATGCCCGCACGGATGGCGGGCTGCATGGCTTCGTAGTAATAGCTGTCGGATTTGAACACAAGGCGTTTCGGGCAGAGGATTTCAGACTTGAACCACGCCCAAAGCACCTGTTCGGCGGTCATGCCGTGGTAGGTGAAGAACCCGCAGGCGGCAAAGGGTGCGGCGCCCAAGATGCACATCCAGCCGATTTCTTCGGTGCCGACATACGGCTGCAAGGCAAAATAGATGCCGACAGCCACGCCGACCGCCAGCACCGAGCAGATGAACTGCCGCGTGTTCAGCCCGAAAAAGATGTTTTCGTGGTAGTCGCGGACTTCTTTCGGTATTTTGATTTCTATACTGCATTCCTTCCTTCTTTAATAAATAGGTTGAATTTATCCTATAATTCGTGTATACTATACTCAAAGGAGGCGTTGAATTATGGTTATTAACACAGACAATCTTGTATCCATCACGGAGGCCAACCAGAATTTTTCCCGTGTAGCACGGATGGTTGATGAGAACGGTGCTGCGGTCATCTTAAAAAATAATGTTCCGCGTTATGTCCTTATGGAGTTCAGCCAAGTCGAGGACGAGCAACAGGCTAAAGACGAGGACGTTCTCGAAATCTCCAAGCGTCTGATTGCCAAAAACAAGCAAGCCTATGAGGTACTTGCCAAATGAAAACGCTGAGCAAGGAACAGGTTTTAAGGCTGCATAATGCTCTGTTGGAGACATTTGGCGGTACTGCCGGTATCCGTGACGATGGTTTATTGGAATCTGCTTTGAATGCTCCTTTTGCTACATTCGGCGGGCAGTATCTATATCCATCCATACAAGCAAAGGCAGCACAGCTTGGATTTGGCTTGGTCTGCAATCACCCATTCGTGGATGGCAACAAGCGCATCGGCGCTCATGTTATGCTGGTTTTTCTGGCAATTAACGGGATTGAACTTGACTACACGCAGGAAGAACTGATTGACATTATTTTGCAAATTGCAAGCGGGCATTCAAAGGCCAATGACCTGCTGGAATGGATTCTCTATCATCAGGCATAATATTTGCGGCGCACCTTAATGGTACGCCGCTTTTGCTTTATAATCCCATGATTTCTTTGACAATCCGGTCACAGCCCTTGATGGCTCCTACCAGCACCAGCAGGTTGAACGCCAGTTCTCCAACGTAGGTCCAGACAGCGGTGACAACAGATGCACCGGTATCCACGGCGGGCGGACTGGACGAAATGGCAGAGAAAATGATGCAGGACAGTGCAATCACCACACCCTGCAAGCACACGCCCGCATAACTTCGGATGAAGTTTTTGCCCACGCTGCTGGTGGGTTCACCCGCAAATGTGGACAGCGGGATTGGCGCAATCGCGGCGTACATCCACAGGCTGAACATTCTGCCGTAGACGGTCAAAATCATCGTGAACGACAGCACTGTAATCAGCAGCCCGCCGATCAGCGTAACCGCCCACAGCGGGATGCTATCCCAAAAGCCCACGTTGTTTATGGCGTCGATTAACTCCTGCGGCAGCGATACGTTGCTCATGCCGGAACTGCCCGATTGGGTGATAATCGTAGACACCATGCCCTGCACAATGGAAAACACCGCCAGCATCAATTCCAGCCCGTAGGTCACCGCGCCTTTTGCCAGCGCAAAGCGGATAAACAGCTTGAGCGCGTGTTCGGGCTTTTTCACTTCAACAAAGCTGCCGCAGGTTTTCATAACTCCTACAGCAAAAAACAGCACGAGCAGCCCATAGCCGATTGCCTGCAAGGCACTGTGGATGCCGGTCATCACGCCCCAAACTTGCCCGCCTTTGAAGGTCTGCGGGCTTTCGGTCAACAGCGACCAAATCTCCGCCAGCTTGTCGTTCCATGTGGAGAGCGCGGCATTTAAGTTGCTGACGATCCATGACTCACCCACAGGGCATCACCGCCTTTCCTCTTGGCGAAATCCTCACGCGGTAATGAGGTCGAGGATTTCCTTGGCGAATGTGATAACCAGACCACCCGCCAGCGTTAAAAAGCCTTGGCTGCGTTGGCTGGGGTCGTGGCTCTGCAGGGACAGGCCGACCTGCACGATGCCCCACCCCAGCAGGATAAGGCCCACCGCGCGGATCAGCGAAAAGATGAACGTGGAGAGATTCTCCACGACCACCAGCGGGTCATCTGCGGCGAACGCGGGCAGGGCAAAAACAATGCCGCACACCATGACGGCGTACAGCATAAAAATATTGCGAGAAATTTTCACAGATTTTTTGTTGTTATTCAGCTTCATTTGGGCCTCCTGATTCTTTGTATGGTTGGCTTCATTTCTGCCGCCTCGGCGGGCAGAAAATCGTCCATATCCAGCAGTTCGTAATTTTCGGGTGCGCAGGGCAGATCGTCCAGCGCGTTGTCGGCGGCAGTGTAGTCGTAGGGTGCTGCGCCGCCGTCCTCGGTGCAGCGGATATTCGGATGCTTGAGCAAGTTATACTTGAAATCCACCACAGGGCGTTCTCCACGGATAAACAGGATACATTTGCTGTTGTCCAGCAGCCGCACCTCGTCTGGGGTCATAAGGTCGCGCCCGGATTGCTGGTGATTGATGCTGTAACTGCCGCTGCGCCCTTTGCTTTGGTTATAGCTGGTCGTGGAGATGGTTTCTTTTCCCAGCAGTTCCGAGACATACTTGTGGGTTTCCTTTTCGGTGCCGCCGAGGTAGAGAAATTCATCGCACAGACCGACCAGTGATTCCCAATCGTCTTTATACATGGCTTTGAGCTGTGCCATGTTCTGCACGATAATAGAGCAGAAAATGGCGCGGGAACGCATGGTGGCAAGGGCGGATAAAAAAGTGTCTTTCGGCAGAGAAATGTTCGCGTACTCGTCCATCAAGCAATGCACCGGCACAGGCAAGCGTCCTTTGTGTACGCGGTCTGCCTGTCGGTACAGCGTCTGGATAAGCTGGGTGTAAATCATGCCAACCAGATAATTGAGCGACTTGTCCGAATCCGGGATGCAGCAGAACAGCGCGATTTTGCGCTCGCCCAATTCCTGCAAATGCAGCTCGTCCGTCATGGTCAGCTTGGCAATGGACGGCAGGTTGAACGCGGCAAGGCGCACACCCACACTTACCAAAATCGACTTCGCGGTTTTGCCTGCCGCTTGTTTGAAAATGCGGTACTGCTTGCAGGCGATGCTGTCGGGTTCGCGCATCTCCAAGCGCTCGAACAGGATGTCCAGCGGAGATTGGTAGTTGTCGTCATCCTCATGGACTTCTGCTGCAGCGATCATCTCCATCACCATCGAGAAGTTCTGTTCTTCTGGCGGAGCTTCGTGCAGCAGGTACAGCATGAGGGCTTGCAGCAGGGCGGTTTCGGACTTGGTCCAGAACGGATCGCTGCTCTGCGCATGGGGTGGAGTGGTGTTTTGAATCAGATTTTCTATTAAGGACAAGACTTCATGGTCATCATGCACATAGACAAATGGGTTATAACAGAACGATGTGGCGGGACTTATGAGGTCGAAAACAAGTACTTCATAGCCCTTTTGCTTCAGCAAATTCCCGGTCTTACGCAAAATTTCAGCCTTAGGATCTGTAATAACCATAGAACAGGCACATTCCAGTACATTCGGCACGCCATAGGTGCGTGTCTTGCCTGCGCCGGAGCCGCCGACAATTAGGATGTTAGTGTTGTGTTTGTGCTTATACCCATCAATGCCAATGTGGAAATGCTGGGTCAGCAGCAGATTCGGCCCGCGCTTGTCCATGTAGAACTTGTTCAAGCGGAACACATCGCCCCAAGCCGCCGAGCCATGCTCTGCACCGGGACGGGTGTTCTTCTGATCGGTCACGGCCACGATAACCGCTACCGCATAAACCACCGTAAACACCAGCAAAAAGCGCGGGCTGTCTCTGCTCCACGCCAACATAAACGGCTCTGCCAATGCGCTGTTCAGCGCATCCAGCAGAGCCGTTATCTTCATGCCCGGCTGCCAGCGGCAAGCCACCGCCAGCGCCGCCCACCATACAACAGGCAGCGGCAGCAGCCAGACCCACCAAGGATTCTTTCTTCCCGGCGTGGTGGACTACCTTTCCTCACCGCGATAGGGCGGGCGCTTTGTACGCTCGGCATCCCATGCCTGACGTTTTCTCCACAACTTCGGCAAAACAACGGAAAAGTCCTGCGGCATACGTTCCGCCTTGATTTGCGGCAGATTGGCAAACAAATCGCTTTGCAGCGTTTTCCATGCAACTTTATCCGGCATGTTTTGAGTATAGAATTCGTTGTAGCTGTACGCCAGCCCACTGGTATCTATGTAGTGCTTGACTTCCGTTCGCAGCATCTGCCGTTCCCATTCGGTTTCCTGTGCATGGTGTGGCGCAAGCTGCTCCTGCATAATTGCCTGATGTAAATCGGCAGACGATTTCAGCAGAGCCGGATACTTTCGGAATAACTTGGCGGCAATTCCTTCCTTTTCAAAATAGGTGTGCAGCTTCTGCCCTGCATAAGCATACCACGCCACATTCCCGCATCCCATCCACTCAGTATTTCGGAACGGAATGTTGAGCGCCGCGAGGTTATCGGGGTCAATCAGCGCCTGCCGATAAGCATCGTCCCCCTGCATAATCAGCCAGTTACGGAAATCGGTAAATCTGTCATCCGAACTGCCGTCATTGATGATGCAGGCTGCTGCGACCATTCTGGGAAAGTTGGCTTTATTGCGATAGCTTTGCCATGCGCAATCAAAGCCGAGCAGTTCATCCTGCGGCAATTTCATGAGTTCCGTGTAAAGGAACTGTTTCACTGACGCTTCATCCTGCACATCCGTTTTGGCGCGGACTCGGTCAATGATCGACCAGAATTTTTCCCATGTCATAGCCAGATTCACCAGATAAACAGCGGCGTGTGGGTGTGCAGCAGTCGGGTCAGCGCGTCATCCACGGCATCAGTGTAGCCGCCCTCTGCCAAGCGTTGGGTACGCAGTTGGTTGAGGGCTGCTTTTGCCAGCCGATACTCTGCCGCCGACACCGTCAGCTTGCCGCCTGCGGGCAGATCGTTCACTCGAAGGATCAGCCGCCCAGTTACTTCGGTGCTGCCGCCGTGGGCGCGCTGTCCGTAGTAGACATCACCCAGCGCCCGGAGCAGGATGCTTTTGTTGGCACGGTCGAGTTTTACTTTGCGTTCTGTCATAGCTTTTGCACCTCCTGTTGCCTACAACATATCCCAAAAGCGCTGTAAAAGCTAGTCTGCACTTGAAAACAAACAGAAAACATTTACAGCACCTTTTCTTTGCGCCGGATTTTTACCGGTAGCTTAGGCATACGTTCTTTGGGTGCCTCTGCCCGGTTTCGCAGGTAGGCGGTAATATCCTGCAGTTCCATTCGGACGCTGGGGCGCTCACCCTTGGCTCGAAGCAGATCGGCGCGCGGCGACGGCGAGTTTGCAAAAGATTTGCTGCTGTCGGAGAAAGGCTCGGACGGACTGGCGTTCTCCGAGCCCAGAGGAAAACCCACGGCGGGCGTGTCCTCGTGGTTGGGGGCTGCATTTTCCAAATTCTGCTGCACGGCATCGACCAGTTCTGCCGTGCCGGTGTCCACAACAGCAAGTTGCAGCTTGTCAATGATGCGGTTAGCCTTGGACGCATCGTCCTGCAGGATGGCGATTTCAATGTGGTCGGGGTCCATCTTGTCGCGGATGGGGCAAAACAGCAGCCCATGCGCTTTGGCAGCACGGGCAAAATCATGCATACGGTCTTTGTCCACCGTGAAAAACTTCAGTGGTTTTTGCTCCTTCAAAAGGCGAATTAGATGTGTTTTGCCGTGGGTCTTTTTGCTGTCGTGCAGCACAGCCTGTGCGAAAATAAAGAAGTTTTTCGCAGCGGTGCCGGAGATGCGCAGGGCAAACTCTGCACCCTCCAGCGAGTAGCGGACGACTTGATCCGCAGGTTCAGAACCGTAATTCATCTGGCGTCACCGTCCTTTTCCTTGGGTGCGGACAAGTGGCTGAACGAGTCCACACCGGGGATAAGCGCAAGGCTGCGCCCGCAATCCCAATCCACATGGATTTGTCCGGCATCGTCGATACATTCCACCGTACCCATAGAGCCGGGCGGCACAGCCATTTCATCTTCCATGCAGCTGAGTTGCAGCCGCGTGCCGGGCGGGTACTTACGGCGCAGGTGTTCGATGTAGTCTTTGTTGGGGTATTTCATGGGCATCTTTCCTTTCATGGTTATAGTGTCAAATCAATGTTGGGGCGGCGGTCACGCGCACGTTCCTGTTCTTGTTTTTGCTGTTCAGCGCGGTCACGGCGGGCTTCGGTGAGGTGCTGCTGCACCTCGATTGAATGTTCTGCAATTTTTCGGCAGAGGCGTTCTTCTTGGCGAAGTTGCTTGATGGCTGTGCTGATTTGCTGGATGCGTGGACTATTCGGGTTTGCTTTGTACAGTGATTTTCTTTCTGCCGTGAGTTGGACAATTTCCCCCAGTTTGGCTTTACCAAAGCACTGACCGAGTATTTCTCAATTTATCTGCCTACTACATGCGGG